>MTKW01000619.1_pt1 | contig 58060 bp, 47 predicted proteins | sample 1042761 | NCBI WGS metagenome assembly MTKW01 (sample SAMN06205366, study PRJNA360243) | anaerobic digester metagenome | biome: Wastewater treatment plant; feature: Anaerobic digester sludge; material: sludge; isolation source: anaerobic digester fed with sludge from wastewater treatment plant ... | reverse complement strand
TTGTGAAGAATCATTTCAAAAAACAACACGTGGATGTTGCACTTCTAAGTTGAACTTAGGACCGGTGCACTCATCCTTTCGTTCCTTATTGCTCTATACGCTATTGCATGCGGCGATAATCACAATAACAGGAAGATGGAACTTAAACTGAATCAATTATCTGTCGATGGCCTCACGGAGCATCTCGACAAGGGGGTTTCGGCAAGCTATGCAGCACTGATCGGAAACAAACTCATTGTGGCGGGCGGGGCCAACTTCCCCGGGAAGTTAGGGTTCGAAGGGGGCACAAAAGCCTACTACAGCGAAATCGTTAGCTACGATGAAGAGAGCGGGAAGTGGAGACTTATCGGCCATCTGCCCGATTCGGCGGCTTACGGAGTATCTGTCCCTCTTTCCGACGGTGCATTGTGGGTTGGGGGGAACAACGCGACAACATCGCTGAGAAGCGTCCTCAGGGTCTCGTTGAACGAAACCGGAGCCGCAGTACTGAAACCATTTCCTCAACTCCCGGCCACCATGGATAACATGGCAGGATCTGCCATAGCAGACACAGTCTTTGTAGCTGGAGGGAACATTGACGGAAAGCCGGCAAACCGGTTCTACTGCATCGATGCAAGGAGCGGTTCGGAATGGAAGGAACTGCCGCAATTTCCCGGACCTCCTCGCCTTCAACCCCTATTGGTGCCGATAAAGCAGAATAACCGGTCGTACCTCTATCTGCTCGGTGGTTTTTTCGGCGGTGATAGCCTAAGGCAACCGGTGATAAGCAGCGAGATTCTTCGCTACGATGTAACTGCGGGCAAATGGGAGATAACCGGCGAGCTGACCGACGAGGAGACGGGAGAGCACTTCTCGCTGACCGGCGCAGTTGCCATGCCGGTTGAGAACCGTTATATCCTCTGCATGGGAGGAGTAAACCGGACCATCTTCCTTGATGCCATCACTACCCAGTACAACATCACATACAATGGTGCGTTAACCGTCGAGGGGCGACAACTGCTGCACCTCGAATTTTCAAAAGAATACATGACACGTCCCATCGAAGATTATAAATTCAGTCGCGAATGTCGTATATTTGACACCGTTACCGGTGGGTGGAAAACCATACTGGATACCTCCCTCACAGCACGTGCAGGAGCAACACTGGTTTTTGAAGGAAAGGAGTTTTATGTCGTACAGGGCGAGCTAAAGCCTGGTGTACGTACTCCGGTAACAATAAAAGGAGAGATCAATTTATGAGAAACAGCAAAGCTTATCCGTGGATCGTCGTCGGACTACTCTGGTTCGTGGCATTACTCAACTACCTCGACCGGCAGATGTTATCCACCATGCAATCATCGATGCAGCTCGATATCAGGGAACTGGCCATTGCCGAAAATTTCGGACGGGTGATGGGGATCTTCCTCCTCATATACGGATTGATGAGTCCCGTAGCCGGCATGATTGCCGACCGTGTCAATCGTAAATGGCTCATTGTCGGCAGCCTCTTTGTCTGGTCGGCCGTAACGTACGGGCTGGGCTATGCCCAAACTTTTCAACAGGTCTACTGGCTGAGAGCCCTTATGGGTGTCAGCGAAGCGCTTTACCTGCCCACCGGGTTGGCTATGATTGCCGATTTCCACACCTCAAAAACCCGCTCACTGGCTATCGGCATCCACATGTCGGGTCTCTATACCGGCCAGGCGTTGGGCGGGTTCGGAGCGACCATTGCCGCCAACTACTCCTGGCATACCGTTTTCCACTGGTTCGGGATTGCCGGTATTATCTACGCTGTAGTACTGATTTTCCTGTTACACGACAAGGAGGGGCATGCATCGAAAGAAAGAGCCGTCTCAAGGAGAGGCCAGCTGGCAGCACCCTCCGGCCAGCCGTCGATATTCCGCTCCTTCGGCGTTATTCTGGGAACCCTCTCCTTCTGGATCATGCTCTTTTACTTCATGGCTCCAAGTTTTCCGGGTTGGGCTACCAAGAACTGGCTACCGACACTCTTTTCCGGGAACCTGGGCATTGAAATGGCAAAAGCAGGCCCCATGGCCACCATCTCCATTGCCATCGCTTCATTTATCGGTGTGCTTATCGGTGGACCGCTTTCCGACCGATGGGTACAGAAAAATATCAGGGGACGAATCTATACGAGTACGATCGGATTGGCGCTCACCATCCCCTCCCTTGTGTTGCTGGGGTTCGGAGATTCGCATATGGAACTGGTCGGGGCAGCCGTGCTCTTCGGGATCGGGTTCGGGATGTTCGACACCAACAACATGCCGATACTCTGCCAGATTATTCCCCAACAATACCGCGCCACGGCATACGGCATCATGAACATGATGGGCGTTTTTGCCGGCTATGCCGTTACGTTGATACTCGGCAGCTCCACCGATGCCGGAAATCTGGGAGCAGATTTCAGTAAACTGGCAATTGTGGTACTGGCTGCACTCCTTCTGATGCTGCTTTTTCTGAAACCTAAAGAGGAGCTGACCTACCCCGAAGAGGAGAGTCGGCCAACCGACAACAGAAAAGGGTGAATGTTCATGCATTCCACCCGCTCTTGCACTTAGAAAGAACAGCTGTTTGAACGAAGCGAGTTTTTCTTTTAGCAAGAGGGTGGCCAATGGGTCGCAAAACTGGTGGAATCGAATGTTAGTGAACAAAAACATAGTTTTACCTGCTGAAATTGACTAAATGGAAAAAATATGAAACAGTTTGAAAAGATCAAAGGATTAATCGTGGCTCCATTTACCCCCTTCGACAGCAAGGGAGAGGTAGATATGGGTCCCATAGCCGATTATGCAGCCATGTTGCAGAAAAACGGACTGATCGGCGTGTTTATCAATGGCTCTTCGGGCGAGGGGTATATGCTTACCGTGGAGGAGCGGATGAAATTGGCCGAGAAATGGATCTCGGTTGCCTCGGAAGGGTTCAGGGTGATCGTGCATGTAGGTGCCACCTGCATCAAGGATTGTTACCGCATGGCAGAGCATGCCCAAGCCATCGGGGCCTTCGGTATCGGAGCCATGGCCTCTCCTTTTCCCAAAGCGGGAAGAGTGGAGGAGCTGGTGCAATATTGCGAAGAGATTGCTTGTGGAGCTCCCGATCTTCCGTTCTATTTCTACCATATTCCTGCCCTCAGTGGCGTCTTCCTGCCCATGTTGCCCTTCCTGAAGGCGGCAGACGGACGCATCCCCAACCTGGCGGGAATCAAGTATACCTACGAAAGTATCTACGAATACAACCAATGCATGCTCTACGGCAATGGTAAGTTCGACATGCTGCACGGTCAGGACGAAACCATCCTCTCTGCACTGGTAATGGGTGGTGCCCAGGGTGGAATCAGCGGCACCGGAAGCTATATCGGCCGATCGCTGACGGGCGTGATTGAGGCATATAACAGCGGCAAGCTGGCTGAAGCGGTAGCTCACCAGAATTTTGCCCAGGAGGTTATCAATGTCATTGCACGCTACCGGGGCAATATCGTCGCCGGGAAAAGGATCATGAAACTGATCGGCCTTGATTTGGGAATAAACCGCACACCTTTCCAGAATATAACGGACGAAGAGGAGATACTCATCCGGGAAGAACTTGAAAGAATCAACTTTTTCGAAAAGTGTAACCGGCTTTAAAGAACAGGAGACTGTCTCAAAATAAAACTTGACCTCCCGAGATATGAATATTGGGATAGGTTCTCAGATAGGTTATCCGAATAAAAAGAGGGTGAAATCACTTTGTGATTCACCCTCCTGTTTTATCCGGTTTACAGGTATACAGTCATATAGCCTGACTAATCGAACATCTTGCGAAATTTATTGAACACACTTTTTTTTGCCGATTTCGATGGAATGAAATTGGGAGACTTGTCCAGCTCCGCAACTCTCTTCTTTTCCGCATCACTCAAGTTTTCAGGAATATATACATTCACATTCACAAGTTCGTCGCCCGTACCGTAACCGTTTACGGTTGGCAGTCCCTTGTTGCGCAAGCGGAGTACTTTTCCAGGCTGGGTTCCCGGCTCGATCTTCACCTTGGCTACTCCCTCGATGGTGGGAACCTCTACCGTTCCGCCCAACGCTGCCGTCGGGAAACTGATGAAAAGGTTATATATCACATCATTGTGATCCCGTATCAGATCGGGATGCTCCTCCTCTTCCACCAGGATGAGCAGATCACCGTTGACACCTCCGCGACGGGCCGCATTTCCCTTTCCCGACATGGAGAGCTGCATACCCTCTTCAACACCGGCAGGGATCTTGATGGAGATTACCTCCTCGTCCAGAACTATGCCGTCGCCGTTACAGTGTGTACACCTCCTGGTGATACTCCTCCCCTCCCCGTTACAGGTGGGACAGGTTGTGGTGGTCTGCATCTGTCCCAGGATGGTATTCTGTACCCGGGTCACCACACCGCTACCGTTACAGGTGGAGCAGGTGGAAACTGAAGTTCCGTTCTCCGATCCGTTACCGTTACATGAGGTGCAGGCCACATATTTCTTCACTTTTATCTTCTTCTCCACCCCATGAAGGATCTCTTTCAGGTTGAGTTTCACCTTCACCCGGAGATCGGATCCCCGGTTGGTACGCCTGCTGCTCCTGCTAAACCCGCCGAAACCGCCGAAACCGCCGAAGTGGCCACCAAAAATATCGCCAAATTGCGAGAAGATGTCCTCCATCGACATGCCTCCGCCGAATCCACCGCCCGATGCGGTTCCTCCTACACCCGCATGCCCGAACTGATCGTAGCGGGCCCGTTTATTCTGGTCACTGAGCACTTCATACGCTTCGGCAGCCTCCTTGAACTTCTCCTCGGCCGTAGCATCCCCTGGATTTTTGTCGGGATGGTATTGGATGGCTTTCTTGCGGTAAGCCTTTTTGATCTCCTCCGCCGTTGCCGTCTTGGGCACCTCCAATATTTCGTAATAATCTCTTTTTGCCGCCATCTTATTCCCCTACAATTACCTTCGGATAACGGATAATCTTATCGTTTAGCTGATACCCTTTTTGTACACAATCAATGACAACCCCTTTTTGTGCCTCCTCCTGAACCGGAACGGTAGTTATTGCCTCGAACCGGTCGGCATCAAAAGGTTGTCCGATAGCCACAATCTCTTTTACACCGTGCTGGTTAAGGAAGTTGACAAATTTTGAATAGATCAGGTCCATCCCTTCCACCATCGCCTCCTTGTCTTCCGCCATGTGAAGCGCTTGCAATGCCCGTTCGAAATCATCGGCAAATGGCAGGATATCGGTCAGTACACGTTCACCGCCACTTCTAATGATGTCGGCCTTCTCCTTCATTGTCCGCTTGCGAAAATTATCGAACTCGGCGTGAAGACGCAAATAGCTGTCGTTCAACTCATCATATTTCCTCTTTAACTCCTCCAGCGGATCGGGCTCTGCTGACAAATTGTCCTCGATACTGCTTTCCGCATTTTCACTCTCCTCACTGTTCAGATTGGCCGGTTCCTGGCTTACCTCGTTGTCGTGCAACTCCTCCGGCCCGTTATAATCGTTGTTTCTCTTCATAATCTACAATAAAAAAAAATGTGGTTGCAGGTCGGCATAACCTGTCGCAACTATTCAGATATTGCTACTGCAAATAGTTTGCCAAACTATTACAAAAACAGCTCACACCACTCATCAAATATCTCTATCTGGTGGCTGTCATGATTCTTGAGGCTCTCCCGGATCTTTTTAAGGGGTTTCTCCTTCCCCAGTTGGGACTTCGAGTAGAACTTGTCGGCAAAGCAGATAATCTTCTCCTCCAGACTCTTCGGTCGCATATCCCTGTGCGGAACGGGCAATTTTTTCCGGATGATGGTCTCCAGACTCAAACCGGTTCCGGTATGCCGTTCGCACACCAGTCCGTGCTTGGGAAGCCCCTCCAATGTGAGCAGTTCCCTGCCCAGATAACCGTGGCAGATGTAGGGGTAACTACCTTCACAGGCAATCGCCGGCGACTTGGTCTTGAAGATACCGATATCGTGCAGCATGGCCGCCTCTTCCAGAAACTTCACATCGATGGCCAGTTCGGGGTGCTTCTGGGCGACAAGCAATGCCTTGGCAGTTACATCCGATACGTGAGAGATGTAAATATCGTAAAGTTTCGTTCCTTTCTTATAATACTTATGAATGATATCCAGTGGTTGCATCTGTGTCAATACTATTGAAAAAGGTGTCGCACCTACAACGGAACCACATATTTCTTCAGTGCCGGATCCTTGAGTGATGCGGGAACAGCCTCCCTTACCTCATCCGCAATAATCTGAATCAACCGTTCCCGGATGAACTCCTTGCGGGTGATCAGGCTGATCTCACGAACGGGAGTAACGTTCTTGAACGGCCGTACATTCTTTTTCTGCTGTTCGCTGAGGTTATATATCGCCATTTCCGGAATAACGGTCAGCCCGTCATTATCATCCACAATCTTGATGAGCGTATCGATACTACCTGCCTCAAACGAGAAAATGGAGTTCGACCTTCGTCGCTTTCTCATGTTGCAGAGGTGCAGGATCTGAGTCCTGAAACAGTGCACTTCATCCAGCATCCATAGTCGTCCGTTGTTCAAATCGGTCTCGTCCAGTTCGTTCTTCACATATAGTGCACGCTCCTTGGGAGAGACGTAAGCGAAAAAACGCTCGTAATAGAGCGGTCTCTCGGTAACGGAATCGTCGTTTAGCGGAGTGGCCAGGATTGCGCCGTCGAGCGAATCGTTTCCCAGCCCCCTGAGGATATTGTCGGTTGTAAGTTCCCTCACCACGATGCTGATATCGGAGTTGCCATGCATATGTTCATCCATCAGCCTCGGCAACAGATAGGGCGACACCGTGGGTATTATGCCGAGCCGGAAGGTCCCCTTGATTATCCCCTTCTCCTCCTGGATAATCTCCTTGATCTGATTGATCTGGGCAATCGAGAGACGTGCCTGATCGATAATTTTCTTACCTATCTCGGTGGGTTGAACCGGCAGTTGGGTCCGGTCGAAAATCTTCACCCCCAACTCATCTTCAAGCTTTTGGATCATCATGCTGAGGGTGGGTTGTGTTACAAATGACGCTTCGGCCGCCTTGGAAAAATGGCGGTAGTTGTCAACCGCAATGATATATTCAAGTTGCTGTATGTTCATTGCTGATAACTTGAGAAGTACTTCATAAACTGAACACGTTCATACAGTGCCGGACTGGTTATATTGGCATAATTGAGCTTTCCCCTGAAATCGGAAATCCGTTCGTAGTTGTTCTGAACCATCCACTCCTCCACACAGGTAATCATGTCGCCGACCACATCCAATCCCTGTTCATAAAGCACACTGCAAAGCTGTATTCCTGATGCGCCGGCCAGAATACCTTTGATGCTGTCTTCCCAGCTATGCACTCCGGTGGAACAGGCAATATCCACATCTTTAACGCGCCCCGACACGATGGCTGTCCAGCGGAGCGTATCGTGGAAATCGGCCGGGTTGCTAAAAACTGTTCCGGCAGTAAGTTCCAACTTATTTATATCGATATCGAGCTGGTAGAACCGGTTAAACAGCACAATACCGTCGCTGCCCAACGCCTTCAGTTTGCCTACCAGCCCTGGAAGGTTTCCAATGTTCCGCGCCATCTTCACCACAACAGGGATCTTTACCGTTCTTTTCAACTGTTTCACGATATCTATATAGGCCCCCTCCAGGTATGTATCTTCATACTCACCTGCGTTCAGCAGGAAAATATTCAGCTCAATCGCGTCGGCCCCGGCAGCCTCGATGCTTTTGGCAAAGTCGGTCCATCGTGTCAGCCTGTAACAGTTGATGCTCGCCACGATGGGGATGGAACAGGACGCTTTTGCCGATCGGATCAGATCGAGATATTTCTCCACATGATTCATCTGGATATAGGCATTTATGTAATCTGCCGCTTCTGGATAATCGGCAATTTGTGTCAACTTCTCGGTATGATTTTCTATCTGCTCTTCGAACAGCGATTTGAGCACCACCGCTCCTATTCCGGCGTTCTCAAGTTCTTTTATTTTCGACAATGAATTTGTTAAACCGCTGCTTGCAGCAACGAACGGATTCTTCAGGGTCAATCCGGCGAATGTTGTCTCTAAGTTTACCATATTGAATGAATGTTTTTCAATTATCAAGCAGGACAAAAATAGCTATTTAAATTGACAAAAGTAATCACGCGAAGGAAATTATTGAAACGATAGATAGATTGCACGGATCATCGTTCGCCGAAGATCGAGGTGCCTACCCGGATGATCGTAGCCCCCTCCTCCACAGCAATGGGATAGTCGCCCGACATGCCCATGGAGATCTCCCTGAAGTGCTCATCGTTGGCGAAATAGTCCGATTTGAACTCCTCGAACAGGGATCGTATCAGACGAAACTCTCCTCTCACCTGCTCCAGGTCGTCGGTAAAGGTAGCCATCCCCATCACGCCTGCAAGTTGCACATGTTTGCAATCTCGCCACCTGCCTTCTGCAAGAAAACGGCGACACTCGTCGGGCAGAAAACCCGATTTTGTATCTTCATGGGCTACATGTAGCTGCAACAGGCAGGGAATTATCCGCCGGTTAGCCGCGGCCTGCTTTTCAATCTCGAGCATCAGCCGTTCACTGTCGAGGCTATGGACAAGGTGGATAAACGGGGCAATATACTTCACCTTGTTTCGTTGCAGGCTGCCGATAAAGTGCCACTCAATATCCTCCGGAAGCATCTGCTGCTTGGCTCTCAGCTCCTGCACCCGGCTCTCACCGAAGCTTCTCTGGTTGGCGCCATAGGCTTCAAGGATTGTATCACTCGAGTGAAACTTCGAGACGGCTACTATCTTGACCTCAGCCGGTACCGATCTCCGCAACTCTTCCAGATTACCCTTTATGCTCATTCTCCTGTAGTTGAGTTTTCTTCAACCTGATACCTGAACACATCCATGATGGCGGTCTCGTTGACCGCAGCAATGGTGTAGTCGACCATTGTCTTCTTCATCTCCATCTCTACGATCTCAACCGCCTCTTTCAGCTCGGAGGCCTGTACGAGCATATTGACGGCCGTCTTTTTTTCAGAACCGCTCTTCTCGTCGAGAGTAATGAAGTATAGTTTCGCCTTGTAGTAACGGTCGCCCGTTTCATTGAAAAAGGTATCGGAGAATCTTGCCCGCTTAATGTCGGAAACGGTGAATTCGCCCGACATGTAAGGTCTCATCTCTTCAATGATCCTTGCTTCTGCTTCGGTAAACGACATTGCATCCACCAGGTAAGGTTCGGTAACCGTTTTTATCATCCCCGTGTCCAGGGTCTTATCATAACGCACTTTGCATTCAAACCAGTTGTACATATCTTGATCTATTTCATTGGATCGCAAAGTTACAATTTTTTTTTGCAGTTCTGTCCCGAAACAGCGGTTAAGGGGCGGATATACCCACCGCTTTTTTTCTGATCGGTCTCGGCAGCAGGTCTATTATCACAAAAAAGTGGTATTTTTGCACTTTATTGGAAAACGAAATGATCGGAACCCTGGTAAATACAGCTGCAGTGCTGTGCGGTGGAGTGATTGGACTGCTGTTGAAGAAACGGATGCCGGAGCGAGTGACCACCATCTACTTTCAGGCTATAGGCCTCTTTACGCTGGCAATCGGAGCAAACATGGCAGTCGGCATGGAGAAGATTCTCATTGTGGTGAGCAGCCTCGCCATCGGCTCTCTTCTGGGAGAGTGGTGGAATCTGGAGAAGGGTGCAGAGCAGGTCAGCGACAAGCTGAAGCGACGTTTCCGTATCGGGAACGAGCGATTCTCCGAGGGCCTGGTCACTGCCTTTCTGTTGTTCTGTGTGGGCTCCATGACCATTCTCGGTACAATCCAGGAGGGTACCGGCGGTTCTCCCGACCTGCTCTACACCAAATCGTTGATGGACTTCTTCTCAGCCATCCTGCTGGCATCAGCTTTCGGATCGGGAGTTGTATGCTCGGCACTTCCCCTCTTCATCTTTCAAGCCATCCTCACCCTGCTCGCCGGTTACGCCGGAAACCTCTTCAGCGAAGAGATCATATTCGGACTCACCAATGTGGGGGGAGTACTTCTAATAGGGCTGGGTATCAATATTCTTGGCATCAAGCAACTTCGCATCATAAACATGCTGCCCTCGCTGGTTGTCGTCGTGCTGCTCATCTGGATCTTTGGATAATATGCAACAACGGAAAGAGGAAAAACTGGGATTGTGGCTGCTGGTATTTGTAGCTATCGGCTCCATGATCGGGTCGGGCATCTTCAACTCTCCCAGAGATCTCATTCGTGTGGCCAACCCTCAAGGCGCCCTGATCGCCTGGACAACCGGCGGGGCCGGTGCACTTACCCTGGCGCTGGTATTCGTCTATCTGGTCTCCCGTAAACCGGAGTTAAAAAGCGGCATCTATGCCTATGCACGCGACGGGTTTGGCGACTACATGGGTTTCAACTCCGCCTGGGGATACTGGTCGGCAGGCTGGATGGGGAACGTGAGTTGCCTGGTACTCCTCTTCAAGACACTCAACGATCTGCTGGGCGAACATGCCATTTCGCCGCTTGCCGCCTTTCTGACCGGTTCTGCACTCCTCTGGCTCTTTTTTGCCATCCTGATGAGCGGCATCAGGGAAGGCGCCATCCTGAACTTCATCGTGACAACCGCCAAACTGATCCCGATCCTGTTGATCATCTTTCTGGGTGTATCACTGGTACGGGGCGACCTGCTCCTGGTACCGGACTGGCAACAGCGGCTGGCGTCCAACGGTGAGGAGACCGCACCGCTGCTTCAGTTAAAAGGGGCCATGGCAATCATTCTCTGGTGTTTCGTAGGTGTGGAGGCCGCCTCCGTCCTCTCCGGCAGGGCGAAGAGCCAGCAGACGGTACGGTTAGCCACCATCCTCTCGCTGCTGGTTGTTCTCACCGTCTACATGCTGATTACCGTGATCACCATGGCATCGATTCCCGCCGGTGAACTGGCCGACAGTCAGACACCGCTGGCACTGGTACTCAGCAGGACACTCATCGGTACTGCCGGTGGCCTGACAGTCAAACTGGGCATCATGGTTTCAGTACTGGGAGCCAGCCTCTCCTGGATTCTGCTTTCGGTGGAAACACTCTATGTTGCAGCCAAGGATGGAGTGTTGCCACGCACCTTCAGGAAGGTCAACCGGAAAGGCACCCCGGTCAATGCACTCCTCCTCACCCAGTGCTGCACACAGCTCTTCCTGCTCTCCATCCTGTCGCCCAAACTCAACGAAACCTATCTGGCAGCCATCACCATCGCCTCCAGCCTGGTGCTGATCCCATACCTCCTCTCATCGCTCTATGCGGTAAAAGTCACCCTAGGCAGGTGGCGGGAGGAGTCGCACCTCCATCTGTCGGTTGCCTTGCTCGCCGCCATCTACTCTCTCTACGTCATCTATACTGTTGGACTGAAATACCTTTTCCTGTCGGTCCTTTTTTATGGTATCGGCGCCCTTCTGTTTATCGCTGCCAAAAGAGAACAAAAAAAACAGCCCAAACCGTGGGAATGGGCTGTTATCGTTATTTTGCTCATCTGTTCGGCAATGATCGTCGCCGGGTTCCTCAAGGGTATGATCCAACTCTGACTACCGGTTGATGGTGTAGCGCAAGGTGGCACCCATACGGAGAGGATATCCCCGTTGCACGAACCGGTTGACTCTCCCGGTAGTCATGTCGGAGGCTTCAAACAGGAAGGAGTGATAGTCGGTATTGAAGAGATTCTTCGCCCACAACTCGAGAGAGAATGAGCCCCTTTCAGCCGAAAGGGCGCCATTCACCAACCCGTAAAATGGCTGATAAAGCTCGCTACCGGGGTCGCCCTCCTGCGGAGTTGTCTTGTTCGATTCGGTCCAGTAGATCTTGCCCACTCCCGAATACTGGAGATTGGCCACCAATCTGTCGATCGGCGCCCGGTTTCCGAAATGATATATGTAGCTGGCCCCAAGATTCAACGTATGTCGTGGTGCGAAGGGGATATAGTTGCCGGAGTAGTCAACCTCCTCCGAAGCCTCATAGTCGGTGAAACGGGCGTCTGCAAAACCGTAATCGCCATATATCGAGAAGTTGGTTGCGGGAGTGTAGCGCATGCTCAGTTCAAATCCCCTGCTTCGGGATTTTCCTGCGTTCCTCACTGTACGTCCGGAAGTTCCCTGATCCTCCAGCTTGATGATCTGAATATTGTTCACCCGGGTATAAAACAGGGCATAGGTGAGTGAAAGCCTCCTTTCGAACATCTCATAACGGCCTCCCAGTTCATAGGTCCAACTGCTCTCCGGATCGTAGGAGAGCTGCTCTTCGAGCGGCACCGCCTCACCCAATCCCGTCCCGCCGGGCATGCCACCCGGCATACCGCTCATCGCGTTACGCATGATCGACTCGGCAAGAGCACTCTGCAGGATCTTTGAAAAGGCCTGTTCATTATAACCGCCCGTTTTGTATCCCTTCGATGCCGACAGGTAGACCATGCCACCGGATGAGAGCTGGTATTTCAGGGCAAACTTGGGCAGGATTTTCCAGAACTCCTTGCTGTAATTCCCCTTCAACAGGGTGTCTCCCTCAACAAACATGGGGGGCATGGGACGGTTGGGAATATCGAAAACCAGATTCACATCACCGCCGTCACTCTCAGTGGAAAAATCGATTCCAGTATGTTCATAATCGAGCCGCAAGCCGGCTGTAGCAGAGAATCCATCCAGCCCAAAAAGATCGGTAAGGGTCGACTGATGGAAGAGCGCAGCCCCCCTGGAGGGTTTGGTGTAGAGGCCTGGAAGATCGATCCGGTCGTTGGCATATACAATTCTCAACGGAGCACCCATTCTTTCCATGGCTGCATCGAGGTGTCCCTGCATGGCAACCATTCCCTCCTCCTTGATCGCCACCGGCGTATTGATCTCCCGGTTATCGATAAACCCGAAAGCGCCTACCACCCAGCGATAGTTTCGCTGCGTACCCGATTTCACCGTGATCTCCTGGCTCAAGGAGTGCTGTTTCTGCTGCTGACGGATGGAGAAGACCGACTTGGAGGTGTAATCCTGGTCCATCTTCATGTCATCCTTCAGGTATTGAAAACCGGTGGTTGAATGTATGCTGAATCCGTTACCAGCATAATCGAGCGACAACCCGTTGGTGAAGAGGTGCCTGCCGTAGGATGAAGGTTCGTTGAAACTCGAAGCGGTTGAATCGATATGCATATAGGGGAAAGCTCCTCCCGACAGATAGTCGTAATTCCCGAAAAGCAACGCCTTGAATGTGGGGGTTATCTCCCACTCCATCTTCACTTTTCCTCCGGCATTTTCAGAAGCGTCCACCTTTCGGCCGGCATGGCTGTTCATAAAATAACCGTCATCGCGTTTGTAGTATCCTCCTCCTGAAATTCCGAAGCGGTCAGATAACTTGATATAACTTGAGGCCTTGGCTGAGAACTGGCCGTAATTACCTCCGCTTACCGACAGGTTGGTTCCCTGAAAAGTGAGCGGCGAAAGGGTGTAAAGGTTTACGATCCCACCGATGGCATTTCTTCCGTAAAGTGTTCCCTGTGCACCACGAAGCACCTCTATTCGCTGGATATCCTGAAACTCAAAATCGAATGCAGATGGGTTGAAACTGGGTACATTATCCACATACAGGCTCACCGTCTGCGCTCCCAACCGGGCACCTATCCCCCGGATATAGATAGGCGTGGAGACTTTTGACCCGTAGGAGGGAATAAAGAAGTTGGGGATGATTGAGCTCAAGCCCGGCAACGACTCAATCTGTGTATCCTTCAACTGCTTCGGGGAGATTACCGAAACTGCGGTAGGCATATTCTTCAACTCGTTTGTCTCTTTTACAGACGAGGTTACAACCACTTCGTTCAGGTAGTACACCCTCAACGTATCTTGCGGACCGTTCCCTTTTTCAGGGTCTGCAACCCTGGAGTATGAAATAAAAACCTGGCTGACGGCCAGTGCTATCATTATTAATTTTTTCATCGGATAAAAGGTGTTATTTGATATTGCAAAGTAACTCGATAAATGGAAACGAAACAATCCCCACAAATAGTGATTTTATTCCTATTTGGCATTATCTTCCAAAATATCTATTTTTGTACAAAAAAAAGATATTTATCTAAATTCAATACCACTGAGCAGACGAGCACTCTTTCACCCATCTTGGAACCATCACCAGATGTAACCATATTCAGCCACGCACCGTCCATCCATTCAAGCGATGGTGACTTCACCTTAAAAGAATCGAACGAAAAGAATGAAACTTCAAAAAAAGATGTTGCTTTCACTCTTTCAGGAGAACAAGAGAATAGAGAGCAAACTGCACAGCCTTACTTGCCTTTTCTGGGAATGTACCTTGCGCTGTAATTTCAATTGCGTACATTGCGGAAGCGATTGCACACGGGAGGAGCTAGCTGCCGACATGCCCAAGGAGGATTTTCTGAAGATACTTTCCGATATCCGTCCACATCTCAATCCGCGCAAGACAATGATTGTGATTACCGGCGGCGATCCGCTCCTCCGGGAGGACCTCGAGGAGACAGGCAGGGAGATATACAGGATGGGGTATCCATGGGGACTTGTCACCAACGGCTGGGAATTGTCGCAGGGGCGGCTTGATGCACTGCTGCATGCAGGATTGCGTTCCGTAACTGTAAGCCTGGACGGATATACCGAGGAGTCTCATGAATGGTTCCGTGGCAAAAAGGGATCGTGGCTCAGGACACTCAATGCCATTTCACGGGTAGCAAGCACTCCGGGTCTGGCGTATGAGGTGACAACATGTGCCAATAGATCAAATATCAACGATCTACACAAGTTGAAATCGATGCTGATCTCACTTGAAGTCGAAAAGTGGAGGCTTTTTACTCTTTTCCCGAGAGGTAGAGCCAAAGGCAATCCGTTGTTGAAACTCTCTACTGAAGAGTTTGTACAGCTGATGGAGTTTATCCGTGAAACCCGGAGGGAACGGAAAATCGATGTCAGTTACGGGTGTGAAGGTTATCTGGCAGATTACGAGATGGAGGTGAGGGACGCACCCTTCTTCTGCCAGGCAGGGATTCATATCGCCTCGGTGTTGGCAAACGGAGATATTGGAGCCTGCCCAAGCCTTCGAGGCAACTACATCCAGGGCAACATTTACAAGGACGACTTCTGGGCGGTGTGGAACACCCGCTATCAGGTGATGCGTGACCGGAGATGGACCAGAACCGGCAAGTGTGCCAATTGCAGCTCCTACCGGTTCTGTCAGGGGAATGGGCTACACCTCCGGGATGAAGAGTCGGGCGAGTTACTGGGCTGTCACTTGGAAATGATGGGAAACCACACCCTCTATCCAACCGGAAAATGAACACGGGCAACCGTTTATTGTTATATTGATGAGGGCCTCTTAAAGGTCTTCATCAGAAAACAATGAATCAAGCAGGCAAATCAGATAGAGCCAAGCGGGCATTATTGATAGTGGATGTGCAGAACGATTTCTGCCAGGGCGGTGCACTTGGAGTCAAGGATGGCGACAACGTCGTACCGGTGATAAACAGCATTATCGACAAGTTTGACATCGTAATTTCATCGCAGGACTGGCATCCCGAAGAGAGCATCCATTTCAGAAAATGGCCGCCACACTGTATTGCCGGTACTCACGGCGCCGATTTTCATCCCGGTCTGAAGAGTGACAAGATCTCCCTGAAGTTAAGAAAAGGTACGGACAACGTCGATGACGGTTATTCCGCTTTTGAAGCTACCAACGTCTCGTTGGCCGGCTTCCTTCAGGAGAATGAGATCAGCACCCTCTACATCTGCGGATTGACCACCGATTATTGCGTCAAGACCACGGCATTGGATGCCGTGAACCTCGGTTTTCACACCTATGTGATCACCGATGCCATAAAACCTGTAAATGTGAGGCCCGGCGACGACAAAAGGGCTTTGGACGAGATGTATCTGAACGGCTGCATACTGGTGGAGTCGGATCATTTACCCGCTTGACCCAGGTTATCATAACACTTTTTTTATTATCTTTACGGCGAAGACAATCAAGGTATCGATGCAGCGTTACCAGTTATAGCCTGTAACAATGTTACCCAGCGGAAACAACATCAGCTTTCGGTTTACGGACGGCGACCTGCGCACGTTTTCCATCAATGGATCTGAAATCATTCAACGAATCTATTTTGCAGTACGCGATGAAACATGGTTGAATATCGAGCCGTCACTGCACAACCTCACATCGGTTGTGGAGGGGTCTACCACTATCTACTCCTATGACCTGCTGTTTCAAGAGAAAGCAATAAACTTCACGACACATATCGTGATCAGGATTGACACCCATACCGGTAGTCTGCAGATTGAGGCATCGGGAGAGGCACTGTCCGATTTCAGAAAGAACCGGATTGGCTTGTGTCTCCATCTGAATGCATCACTCAAAGGATCGCGTTGTGATGTGATACACACCGATGGGAGCAGTTCATCCGTCGAACTCCCCATATTGGTATCCCCTCATCAACCAATCCTGAACATCCGGCAAATGAAGTTGCGAACGGGACATCTGACCTCCGAGTTCATTTTCGAGGGCGATATCTTCGAGATGGAAGATCAACGGAACTGGACAGATGCTTCATACAAGATCTACTCTACCCCGTTGGCGCTACCGTTTCCGGTAGCAGTAAAAAAGGGAGACCGGTTTCATCAGAAAATATCGGTCACCACCTCTGTAGAAACCGACGCGCCTACGCAGACTGAATCGCTGTATGGCAGCATGAGACCGCTCCCCTTTCCCAAATTGGGCACACTTATTCCGGAAAACTTCTCGTTCGAAGCGTTCAACGGGCCCGCCGGCAACGTCGCATTTCCATTCTCGTACCTGCGGATCGACTTTCGTCTGTACCGCAACGGGTGGGAAGAAAAGGCAAAGGAGCATGCCCTGCTTGCCCGGGAAAAGCAGATCTCCATCTATGCCATCCTCTACTTCAGTGATCGTTACGAAGAGGAGATGGCCGATTTCTGCACTTTTGTCTACACGTTTCGGCTGCACGATCATATTGCCTGGGCTGCCCTTCTCTCCTCGACCGATTTCGTGTTGTCCGGCTCCATACTTGAAAAGCTTGTTCCAAAACTGAGGAGTACCCTACCGAATGTAAAAGCAGGTGCAGGTACCGATGCCAATTTCGCGCAACTGAATCGTAACCGTCCCTCTGCAGAGGATCTCGATTTTATCTGCTATTCAATTCAGCCACAAGAGCATGCATCCGATAAACTGTCGATCATCGAGAATATCAAAGGGGGGTTTGACACTGTACGGACAGCTCAATCGTTTGCCGATACCAGACCGGTCCATATCTCTTCACTCTCCATTTTCAGGAGATTCAATGCAAATGTAGATAAAATCTGTCCGGATAACAGCATGGAGAGGTATCGGTTCGCGGCGGGGAATCTGGAAGCCGGTTGGTTTATCGGTGTTCTGAACGACCTGATACTGGCCGGAACAGAGGCAATAACGGCAATCTTCTACCCATTACACGACTCGCCGCTGCTGGAACTCTTCAGGAAATTCGCCAATCGCCCTCCGGAATTCTTGCTGGCCGACGGCTCAACAATGCCAACAACATACTCGTTGCTATCATGGCAATCGAAAGGCAGACAATACACGGTCGCAGCCAACCTCACAAATAAGGAAATATTTATCAGCCATGCGGAGCTGAACCTGCAACTGAAACCGTACGAGATCAAATATGTTGATCATTAAAGTCAGGGAGCATGATAATAGAAGGTTTTCATCAATGCGATGATGGTCTGTTTTACGGTCTCGAGATGGGTATGCATCAACCTGGCGGCATCCTCTTTCCTCCCTTCCAGGATCGCCTCTCCAATTTCAAGGTGCTCGTAGATTGATTTCCCAACCCGCTCCTCAAGCACCAGCATGCCCAATTTAATCCGCATAAACTGGAGATTCAGGTTGTCCACAATAACTCCAGCCCTGGAGTTGTTTGCGATCCTGAACAACAGACCGTGAAAATCGATATCCAGCTGAAGCCATCGCTGCACATATTCGTCGTGACGGGAACTATCCATCGTTGTCAGCGATTTCATCTCTGCCAGCATATCCGACAACTCCTTCTTGTCCTCCGGTGTTGCCTTTTCAGCAGCCTGGCTGGCAGTCATGCTCTCTATCGCCTGTTTGATCTGGAAGATCTCCTCGATATCCTTGGGGAACAGGATGTAAACCCGTTTCTTGCGCTCTGCAGAGACAATAAATCCCTCATTTTCAAGCCTCATAATGGCTTCCCTGACCGGGGTACGGCCAAACCCGAACTTTTGGGCCAGCTGAATTTCGGCCACAGTATCCCCCGGACGAAGCTCGGAAGTGATAATTGCATTCAGGATTCGACTATATGCGTCGTTTGATGTTAAATTTTTCATGTAAACCAGTATTTGACAATTATCCCGCACAAAATGTATACAAACCCCCACCCTGGACCACTCTATTCCATCGTAATCTCAACCGCTACAACTTGTGATTGTTAAGTGGAGAGATCAAAATTGAATGCTCAAAATCTGGAAAACTGTTTAACGGAGCAGTGCTGTTTGATATGCAACAAGAACTCCTTTTTGTATACATTTTTCAACAGCAAAAGTAAGAATTTTTTCCCAATTTTGAGCCATTTATCGTAACTTTTGATATCTTGCAGGAGATCCCTGTTACCTTATATCTTACCGGAGCCATGATTTGCAACCTTCAAGCCGGATCTGCTCCGTTTGGCATATCAGAATGGGGTGCTGCAATTATTTTCTCAAGAACCTCCCCTTTTTTCAGCCTGATAATCTCACCATTGCATTCAAACTCCGCATCCTTCCACGCCTTCAGATAGAGGCGGGCACTGCTTCCATTGATTACTCCATCAATTACAATGCCCAATTTTGAATAGATATTTTTCAAATGGATATCACCTTGCCAGGGGTTGCATTTTGCTATCTCCAGCTTCCCGTACCAATCGCTTATCAGATTGTTCAGGAGCGACTGAGCTATCAATCCGTTTGTGGAGATATAAAAGGGCATATCGTAATTGCTGCTGCTTTCATATATCTGAATCCACTCGGCATCCACATTATCAGATATTCGAAGATTCTCCCAATCCTTTATCCATTCTTCCGGGTTTCCGCATCTTGAACCGGCCAGGAGAAACGTTCCCAATGTCCAGCCATGGAAGAGCGGTTCTTTTGCATTGGCCGTAATCTCATACCGCTTCTCATACGCGATCCGCGATGGGTCAGAGAGCAGAGTGTCTACAGGCAAGAAGGTCAGCGGATTCAACTGGACAGGATGTTTCTGATCCCCAAAATTGGCATCTCCTTCGCAATTGCAGGAGTAGTATAAGCCTTGAGGTGACAGCAGAACTGGAAAAGCCATATTCTCCAATATCTCCCGATAGCTTCCATCCCTGTCCAGTTTCAGCTCTACCGCCCTCTGGAAGCAATACTTGGCACTATACAAAGCACACAGATAATCCTTCTGATTCTCGCCTCCCCTCTCATCCTGTCCCATCGAAGGGGTTACAAACAGATGCCATAGGCCATCCTCCTCTTTCCGGCTGATATTTTTGTAAAATTCCGCCGTACCCTCTATCAGCGGGACGACATATCTCTCCGTCCAGGCCTCATCATCCACCAACAGGGCAGTCTCATACGCCATCCTTGCCAGATAGCCCGCATTATGAATTTCGTAATAAAATTGGTTGGGCGGAACCGGGTCGTGATACCCTTCGATAGTACCATATGGAAATACCCAGGGAGAGAAAATACCGTCCACACCGAACAGCCGTTTCGTGTAGGCCCGCAACCCATCCGGGTCGGCGGCAAGCCGTTCGATCCACGATTTGGCGATATCGATATTTCCGGTGGCAAGCAGAACAGCATGGACAAATGAGCCATCCTGAGGAAAATAAAAGGGCCAGCCATTGCCGCTCAATCCGCAAGGGGGCGATAAACCGGCGCCATCACCGGTAAAGGAGGAGAGAAACATCGCCATCGATCTGACCCACATGCGTTGCGCCGTTGAATCAGGAATCAGCAGGCATCCCATGTTCATCCACTTCTCGTTCCACCACTCGATTGTTCCGTTTAATGACTCCCGATTTGATTTCTCAATGGGACTACCAACGGAGATAAGTATCTCGTTTTTCCCCTCATGGAGTTGCAGGCGCAAACAGCCCCCCTCACGTCTCACATTTGCATTGCTCTTCAGATAGAGTGAGGAGACCACTTCCCCGCAACTTATATCTACCCGCCAACAATCGTCTACTTTACGGATTTGAGATATCTGCTCCACTACCTGGTTATAGTGGACTCCGGTCTTGCCGAAAGGTTGCAATATGACGTCGGAAGCGGTGCCCTTCAGTTCGATGATAATCCCGGCCAGGTCTTTGTTGACCGGATCAAACCATGTAGTTGTCTTCACCATGTTCTTGCCCGTGGTGAACCTGGTCGTGATTATTCCGTCGTAGAACGACTGGTACTGTTCATATTGATCAGTCGTTTCAGGCAGGGTCTCCCAGAAGATTTTGGCAAGGGGCAACAAATAGTCGGCATTGAACTTCGCCCTTACATGGTGCCCTAAATGTATGTACTCTGTTTTTCCGAATGCGTCACCCTCTTCAGGGTGAATATGCAATCCAAATGCGCCGTATGCACAACCCCAATGTCCGTTTCCCTGATAGAGCGGAATGGTCATGCAGCTATCCCGTTGAATGTCGCCCATTCGCACCGCCTCCGGCAGGTTGAACCCGGTCCGTGTCCGGTAGGTGTTGCACGACACCTGAGTAATGACCAGTGCGGTCAGGATGATTCCGATTACTCTCATTTGGATATTCATATACAACAATTTTTAATCTAATGTTTAAACTGAACGATCGGTTCGAAACTTTTGCATTTAAGAAGTAAGCCAATACGACTTCGTCAACATTCAATCGTATTGGCTTACAGTTTCATGGCAATTGATCAGGCATGATGATCAGTCCGCATAAGAGCCCCAGAACTTGAGTTCACTTATCATGAACTGCGGTACGCCGGTGTTTGTACTGTAGACGCAAAAGCGGATATACTGGAATGGCTGGTCGGTCTTATCGGGATCGATCTCATACTCGAAGCCTGCACGGATAAAATCGCGATCCTCGTTGGTGAGGTCGTTCGGATTGGTTGCTCCCGAAGGAAGCCTCATGTAGCAATCGGCCAGTTTTACCCAATCGTTTTTCCATTCATCGGTACCGCCCACCTGCGGCCAGCCGGTCCAATATTTCAGGTTATCCTCCTTGCTTCCGTCACCAATTTCATTCAGCGGTTTCGGATCGTTTGTTCCCCATACCTCAAACTCAAGCGGGAGTTCTGCCGAATAGAGCGGTGTCCTGTCCCTCATCCACCAGCGGAAGCGGCTATACGAAGCCTTTCGGCCCATATCGATGGTAAAATAGTAGGGGAAGAGGTTCGATTCCGATTCGCCGGGGACAAAATCGCCCAACACATTATTGGAGCAATGCCAGTAGGCACTACCGCTCATCTCTACCCCGTCTACCGCCCGGTCGATAGTACGGCCGTTGATCAGGCGGTTCATATCACCCCGATACAGGTGGGAACCGTCGGCTACGTTTCCATTCCAACCCCACTGCTTCCATATCATCACCCCACGTTCATCTTTCCCCACAATCTCCGTTTCAAACAGCGGGGTAAGTAGCGTATCGAGTGGAGCGGCATAATTGTTCCACCTGTCTCTCATCTCAAAGCGGAAGTTTTGACTTACAGCCTCAAAACCGCGGAACGAAGCCCTTCCACTGGGAGCATCGGAGTAGTAGGTATCGTAAAGGGCCATTTCCCCTTCTGCATTCTTCCTATAGATCGAGATAGCGATTGCCTGTCTCATCGGATTCTCCCAGGTCATGTAGATTCCACCGAAGGTTGAATTCACCTTTAACGACTCCATGATCAGATTGACGGGGGCTGTCAACGGTTTAATGGTAACCTGCACCGGAGCCGATTCATTCCTGCTTTTGTCGATGGTATAGAGCGTAACCGGATACTCCCGCGTATCTGCATATCCTTCCAGAACTATGGTATCGCGAAATGCGGAGGAGAAGGCCTCCCTCAACTCCAGACCCTTTTCATCCAGTGCGTAAACCGCCTTAACCCCAAGAAGATCATTGTCGCTCGGCAAGGTATAGGTGATTTTTGCACCGCCATAGGTATTTTCAACCTTCACATTGGTTACGATGCCCGGTGGAATATTATCCGTCGGATCGTGCCAATCTTTCACCTCTTCACATTGATAAAGGAGAAATAGTGCTGCAGTCAACACTGTATATAACAATTTACTCTTCATAGCTCTCTTTTTTATTTACCATCCTAAATTCTGCACCAGATTGGTATTTTTCAGCAAAACGCGTAACCGAATCGGCCACAAGTAATCTTTCTTCCCAAATGTCGGACGATAGATCTCCCTGACCTGATAAAAATCGGCCGGGTTCTCACCCCTGATATTCAACCCTCTAATAGGCCTGTTCATATACTCCTCACTAAGTTTCCACCGTCTCAGGTCCCAGAATCGGCTCCCTTCGAACGCGAGCTCGTTCAGGCGCTCCCTACGGATAATCTCGCGCATACCCTCTTTTGAAGCGGGTTTATCGGGAACGTTAGAGTGATCCTGCCAGCTCTCAACCACCCCTTTCAGCCCCGTACGGGCGCGCACAAGGTCGACATACTCATAGACCTCCTCATCTGGAGAGGATTTCACCTCATTCAACGCCTCAGCGTACATCAGGTAGAGATCGGCCAGCCGTATGATCGGAAATGCATAGCGATAGGTTGTGATACTGGAGTTGGCTTCGGGGACCGAACTGAGATAATGCACCAGCTTTTTGCAAAGGTACCCCGTACTTGAGTACCGTTCAGTAGGTGCGACACCACCTCCCGGGTCAGCCCCTCTCATTGGTGTATGCCACATGTTGTCATCCGTGGAGATACGGCCATTTCCGTAGAAGGTTCCGCCATCGAACGTAACGGAGCCATAGAAACGCGCCTCCCTGTTAAAGTGTAGATTGACAGTTTGATACCCCTCCTTGATATAGAACTTGTGGCTTGCGTCGCCTGTTCTTATTCCCATCGGGTCTACTCCTTCCCAATCCCTGTCTTCCTCGATCGGGACACCGTTACTGGTATAAAACTGCTCTACCACCTGCAAGGTAGGTGCATAGCTCTTTCCGATTCCTCCCGAGTTATGGTTGGGGTTCCACGCCGGGAAACAGACCCTTTGCAGAGCATCGGGATTGAAGTTCGATTCACCCCAGATGATCTCCTTGTTCCATCGTTCCGTCACAGCTCCCCTCACCTGCATCGCAAGGATGGTTGGAGCGTTCAGATCTCTTGCAAAGGTTGTCTCGCTGAAATCAAACAGCTCATGTCCTGCCTCATGCGCCGCATCAATAGCCTCTTTCAACGCAGCTGCCGCCCGCTGCCACTTCTCGGGACGATATTCCTGCGGAAATAGCTGCCGCCCCTTTTTGTCGACAACTGAAGCGTAATCTGTATTGCCATTGAACAGGGGGCTTGCGGCAAGCGTCAGCACCTGAGCTTTCAACGCCAAGGCAGTCGCTTTAGTTGGACGTCCCATATCGGAAGTCACATCCAGAATCTCCTCCGGCAGGTTTTCGAGCGACTGATCCAACAACTCCACTATATATTCCACCACATCATCTACAGGTTCGCGGAACCGCCTCACCTCTTCCGTGGTTGAACTGATGGGAAGATTCTCCCTGATCAATGGAATAGGTCCATACATCCTGAAGAGGTAGTAGTGATAGTAGGCTTTCAGGAAGAGTACTTCGGAAACCCACCAATCCCGTTCAGACTTATCCAGGTCGAACGGTTTGTCGATATTTTCGAGGAAGATGTTACAATCACTCAATGCCGTAAAAAGCGCCTTGCCACCCTGCAGGTTGCTACCATCCTGTATACTGGCCCAGTAGTCGGCAAGCGGTGAATTGGTACCCTGATTCCCCTTGGCAATATTCCAAAGTAACGGACTCACGATATTGGCCGGATCGATATACCACACCTCATCTCCTCCAAACAGAGCCGGATTGGAGGTCGGATCTGCATGGTTGGGCAGGAACGAGAAGCATCCGTAGAGGTACTTCTCCGCCTCATGCCGGTTTTTAAATGCATGATCAATTGTTGGCGTATTGTCCGGAATGATGTTAAGGTAGTCATCACAAGAAGCGATGATCGCCACCAGCGCAAAAACAACGACAATACGACTGATATTTAATATTTTTCGATTCATTTTCATTGTATTTTCAGAATGAGAGATTCAACCCAATATTATAGACCCGTTGCAACGGGTAACCCAAGCCGTTACCACCCATTTCAACATCCCATAAATCAAACTTGCTGAACAGCAACAGGTTGGTTCCACTCAAGTAGAACCGGCAGGATTCCAGGTGCATTCTCCTGGTTATCGCGGTGGGGAGCGAGTAACCCAGTTCCACACTCTTCAGGCGCAGGAAATTGCCATCCCGCATAAACATCGTACTCCGCTGCAAATTATTACTTATCAAATAGTTGGATAGTCTGGGCCAGGTTGCAAACGGATTCTGGGATCCTTCCGACCAGTAGTTATCCGCAATGAATTTTGCCAGGCCGGTCTCAAGAATCCTTCCACCGGAGCTTGACTGTACGAAGGGGGACATTGTTGCCGCATCGATCCAGAAAGAAGAACGGGCAGATCCGGAGAAGAAGCAGGATGCATCGAAGCTCTTGTAACCGGCTGAAATACCAAAACCGTAATTGATTTCGGGCGTGGTCGGATATCCGATGGGCACCCTGTCGATCTCGTTGATGATATTATCCCCGTTAATATCCTTGTATTTGATATCTCCCGGGCCATACTCGCCAAAATCTTGACGGGGAGAGTTATTCACGTCGGCTTCATCGATAAAGAGGCGTTCCGCCACATAGCCCCATTGCTGAGAAATCGGGTTTCCAATCCTGGAGGTCCAGGGTATCTCGCTCAGGTCGGGCTCCTCATAATATTTATAGATGGAGCGTGCATAGGTGAAGTTGGCTCTTCCTGTTACCCATGTATTTTTGTTGATCGAATGGTTATAGTCGACCGAGACATCAATTCCTTTTCCAGAGGCTTTACCCACGTTTACTAGCGGAGTAGCCCATAATCCCATGGAGGTAGGGATATCCGCCCTCGATTGCAAGATATTTGTCCGTTCCTCCTTATATAGGTCGGCCAAAATCTCCATCTTATTGTCAAACAGGCCCAATTCAATTCCGAAATTGGTCTTGTAGGCGATCTCCCATCCAATTTCAGAGTTGGGATAATTGCCTACCCGTACGCCTGTCCGTCCTTTCCCAAAATCATAACCGGTGGTGAATCCGCCACCGCCACCAATAGCCACCTCAGACAGATAGAAGAACCGGTCGCTTCCAATCTCGTCGTTTCCAACCAATCCATAGGTGCCGCGGAATTTCAGTTTTGAGACGAGAGGATCGGTGTTCAGCTGTTTCCAGAAGGGTTCGTTCGAGACCACCCAACCCACTCCGAAGGAAGGGAAGAAACCCCAACGGTGACCTTTGTCAAACTTCTCGGAACCGTTGTATCCAAAATTGAATTCGGTCAGATAACGATCGTCGTAATCGTAGGTGAAACGGCCCGACAGACCCAGGTTTCTGGCCGGAAGGGATTGGATCAGCGAGCTGGCGTTTCCAACCAGCAGGTTGCGCATAATTCCTACCAACATGCCACTCACGCCATGTTTGTTGAATTTCCGGTTGTAGGCAACCGAACCTTCGGCGTAAAAAGAGCTCGAAACCGACTTATATCCAGGAATGTAGTTCAGGTATTCGGTACCGCTGTCAGGGTTCAGTTCCGTCAGCAGATATTTATTATTGATGCGGTCATACTGCCCCACTTCATAGTAGAAGGGATTGTATGAGCGAGACAGGTCGAAACCGGAGTTTCTGGTAGTGTTACCCAGGAGCCGCCCGGTAAGACCTTCCACCCACTGGCCGAAATCCTGCTTCAGTTCCATCTGCACCAGGAGGACAGTCTTGCTCTCTTCCCGGTAACCTTTTACCATCTCGGCATAGGGATTCATATAGGGAGCATCCTCTTGACCTCCGAAGAGAATGTGCTGTACCCCGGTCAGGTTTTCATCGGGCTCAAAATATGCCGGAAAACGTACCGGACTCACCCGGAGGATCTTTCTATAGAGGTCACTCCCACCGCTTATCGGTCCCGAGTAGTCGTCAAAAGTACCATGAACACGGATTATCGCCTCCGTGGACGGAGTGAGATTGATATTGACATTCGACCGGATCAGGATCTTCTTCAGGTCGATGTTGTTGTTGAAGTTGTTCCGCTTGTCCACTTTGAGGATCCCATTATCCTGGGAGAAGGAACCTGCAATGTAGTATCGCGCCACTTTGCCTCCTCCCGAGATATTCATGTTTGCCCGCTGATTCACCGCAACATCCTTGGTAAGCATATCCATCCAGTCTACGGTTGGATAGACATAGGGATTCAGACCGAGAATGGTATTTTCAATCTTGTTATTCGAATAGGGCATCGGCGCCAACGGATTCCGTGTCAGCGCAGCTTCATTGGCCAACTGCATATAGGTGATGGGGTCGGCCATCTCTATCTCCTGTGTTGGAGTAGAGAAGGAGTTTTCGAATCGCAACGACACCTTTACCTTCCCCTCTTTTCCCTCTTTGGTGGTAACAAGGATTACCCCGTTTGCTCCACGTGCTCCATAAAGCGCAGTAGCAGTAGCATCTTTGAGGATTGAGAAGCTCTGGATATCGTCGGGATGCAACCTCGACAAGTCGTGGGTAGAGACCTCCACATTGTCGATCAGGATCAGCGGATTTACCTTTCCGGTACCGAACGAGGTGATGCCCCGGATAAAGAAATCTGCGTTGTCCTGACCGGGCTCTCCACTGGTCTGATAGGATATCATTCCGGCGATTCTTCCCGAGAATGCGGTGGTAAGGTTACTTGAAGGTACATGCAACTCCTTGGTGTTCACTGTCTCGATGGATGAGATAACGCTCTCCTTCTTCTGTTTTCCAAAAGCCACGATCGTCACCTCATCCAGCTCATCGGCCAACGGATACATAGAGACCTCCAAGTAGGTCTTGTCACCAACCTCAATAGTCTGGGATTGCATTCCGACAAACGAGAAGACCAACTTGTCGGAAGTCGACACCCGTATTTCAAACGTACCGTCCATGTCCGTGGTTACACCTCTTGTAGATTTTTCCACAAGAATCGTAACACCCGGCAAAGGCTCATTGGTCTCTGCTTCTATTACCTTACCCTTTACGGTTACCTGACGCTGTGCAAGCACACATAGTGGAAGAAATAGAAACGTAATCAATAATAGTTTCGCTTTCTGTTTCATCTTTCTTTGTAGCTTATTAAATTTAAAATTACACCTGATGGTTAATTTTTTTCTTCATCGCAATACACCGGAGTAGCTTCACCTCCTCAATATCAGCACCCAGTCATTCTCATTACCGGGATTGCCTGGAGGGTCGAAGGTCATATCACCCTTCCCAGCCTTGATCCCCTTTTGAAATGGTCGCATGTCGGCCGTTTCCACTCCGTCAACCCACCATTTTCCGGTAGCAGGGTTGAACCAGTAAGCTTTCAGTCGCCCCTTCAGCTTTCCGAGGTCTAGTCGGAACTCTTTACCTGCTGCGGTATAGACCATGGCCCAACTTCCGTCGTTCCCGCGCATCGCCGTAATCCTGTCAGACCGGCCATCTTTCCTCGAAGCGGAAGCACCTCCTCCATCGCCGTCACCCCGGGTATTGCCATCACCTACCGTCTCTCCCTGGTCCCCCAGGATAAGGCCCTGATCAGGCGTTCTGCCCAGAAACTGTTTATCGCTCCAGATTTCCCTGACGGCATAGTACAGATAGCCCATCTGGGTAAGACCCGGCAGGTCGAGATATTGACGCCAATTGTCTCTCGGAAATTGCCACGCATCAGAACCGTAAGTGTGTCCAAACCCTCCCGAAAGAACTGTCTGCCATGCCTGGTACCTGACACCCCAGTCGGTAATCGCCCCTTCGTACCTTCCTTCGCAAAGCCAGGTCGGCTTGACGGGACTCAATCCATAATCATTCGGCACGGAGGTAACCTGGTCGTAAGGAGTGTCCTGGATAGAGTTGAATGAAAGCCAGGGTTCATCGTGGAACCACTCCGAAGAGTTGGGCGCCCACTTCCTCGGATGGAACGAGATAAGCGGATCTTTCTCCCCTGCTCCACCTTTTACACCGTCGGCAATACCTCTGCCCATTGCCGAAAAAACGGACCTATAGTCCAGTTTGCCATATACGGCAGACCTGTCTCCGCCAACCATCCAGACTATATTTCGGGCTTCACTATAGCGCCGGCCAATCCAGAATCCATACTTGTAGGCATTCTCCTCATTGAAAATGATGAACCGGTTGGGCTTTCCGTTATATTCCCCCGTAAACCAGTCGCCCCACGCAGGATGGAGGACCACATACATCCCCATCTCATTTGCCTTGGCAATCACAAAATCGAGGTGATCCCAGAAATCATACTCTTCGGGAGATTGTGGATCGTTACCAGGTGTGACTATCGGTTGAAGCGGATCGGGGAGCCCGGCTTCGTTGAATTGAAAGGCATAGTCACCGTAATAGTTCTTTCCCAGCTCCTCCAACTCAAGATCAAGTGCAATCGTGGATATTGCATTCAGCTTTTTGCGCTTCAGATCGGTCAGGAGATACTCAACATCCTCTCTTGAACCGTTTCTGAGCAGCTTCCAAACGGTAAAGCTGTTGAGAAATACCGGCGATTCATTCTCCGTCGCCAACAGATGAGGATTCTGCCTGCTGACTCGAAGGGGTTTTACATGATTGTTATCTGACGCTGGAAATGCCTGGGAGAAGACCATCCAGCACAACAGAACCAAACCACACCGGTTCAGTACTCCTCCCACTCTTCTACATATACCCATTTTATACAAATTTTTAAGAAATAATAACTTTTAACCAAATAGGCTTACCGGCTCCTACTACTAACCGTCAGGCCGGCAAGTCATTGACCATAATATTTTCCAGTACCATGTTTACGCGAATAGTGTTTTTCTGCCAGTGAGCTATTCATGGAATAGTGCCGATTCAACGTATGTGAAAAGTAGGCAATTTTCGACACCTGTTCAAGGACCGCAGCATGGAATACCGCCTCTGCCACAGACTCCCCCCATGTAAAGGGACCATGGTTTTTAACCAGCACGCCGGGAATCTGCAGAGGATCGAGCAGACCGGAAGTGAACCTCTCGACGATCACATTACCGGTCTCCCTTTCGTAGTCGCCCCTGATCTCTTTATCGGTCATCTCTCTCGTACAGGGAACATCGCCTGCAAAATAATCTGCATGTGTTGTCCCCAATAGCGGAATATCGGTGCCAGCCTGCGCCCACGAGGTTGCAAACTCGGAATGGAAGTGGGCTATTCCTCCTATTTCAGGAAAAGCCTTGTACAGCACCAGATGCGTGGGGGTATCGGACGAGGGTTTCAGCCGACCCTCCACAATCCGCCCTTCAAGGTCGACCACCGTCATATCCTCGGGGCTCATCATATCATATGCAACACCCGACGGTTTGATGATCACCAGACCCTTCGCCCTATCGATGGCACTTGCATTTCCCCAGGTAAAAGTGACCAGCCCGGACTTTACCAGTTCCATATTGGCACTGTATACACTCAGCTTGTAATCCTCAACCATAAAGCAACACCTTTTCGGCTTACGTAATCGCCAGTACCTGCTCCCTTACATTATCAATCTCCAAAACCTTCTTCCAGTCGGGTTTGAATATCTCATCTATTCCCCTGACGATGGCCTTGTTGGCCGCATCCGAGAAGACTGCCCCGGGGATCTGATCAAACAGTACGGCCAGCTGTATGTGCAGATGTCCCAGCAGAAAATCGCGGGCAGCATCGGCTGGAACTCCTTTTCGGATTACCTCGTCCAGTCCCTGTCTTATCACATAGATACAGGTTGAAGATAACGTCTCAACCAGACCGGGCTCCAGAATAGCCATCTGTTCCACGGTTATCCTGTGCGCCACAGATATGGGGGCATACATTTTTGTTGCAATCTCCAGGCCCAACTGGTAATCCGACTCCTCTCCGGCCATCAGGGCGCACACCATCGACTGCTTGGCCAGTGTACCGCCAAAATGATCCTGGTGCGCCTCCAGTGTAGGTTCCCAGTTAAAAATGGAGGGATGGGAAGGATGTGCCAGAAAATAGGCTATGTCGGGACGATGGTACAGCTTGCCGGCAAAGGGTGCGGCAGGATCAAGCGTAATCAGCAGGGAACCCCTCTTCATCATCCGGACAATTCCGGGCGAAGCCGATTCGATGGCCACATCGGGTATGGCCAATATCACCACGTCGGCATCCGCGATAACCTGATCAGAGTCGGCACAAGCAATGCCCAGCGTTTTCACTCTCTCCCTTCCGGCTTCGCTAACCTCCAGGTAAGCGATATCATAAGGTTCATCCTTCAAGTTTCTGGAAATACGCATCCCCATCTTGCCCCCTGCGCCGATAATCGTTATCTTCATCATATGTTACACTTTATTTTTTAGTCAAACTCTTTCAGGTCGATCAACTTGCCTCTCCTGGCCGATTCATAGGAGGCCCAGATCAAACGGACTGTCTCCAGATTGTCTTCACCGCTATTCTCGGCTCTCCCTTTTCCCATTATGGCATCCAGGATATTCCGGTTGATATGGATTCCGCTTTCGTGGTTCACGATATAATCGGGATCGGCCCAATCGTAATAGGGTATCTCAATTTTTTCCGTTCGGGTCCCCTCGGCCGTTGTTACGCTGACGGCAAACGATCTTCCCGGTCCAAGGGCAAGACTCCCCTTTTCACCTTCAACCAGCAGATTCACAGTTGAAAACATATCATGCTCCACGATCGATGCATACGACATTTCAGCATAAAGGGGCATCCCGTTGGCCATCTCCATCATCACCACAGCCACATCCTCACCCCGGATCTCTCGGTTAACGGTCTTGCACTGGCACCATAACTTTGTAGCCTCGCCGAACAGGAAGCGGCAGATATCCAGCACGTGCGACCCCATGTCGGTAAGAATGAAGTGGGGGAGTTCTCTCAGGAAAGGCTGATTGTCGAATACGGGAAATCCCGAGAGAAACGACACCCTCGCCTTAAAAGGGTTTCCGATAATACCCGAGTCCAAGATCTCCTTCACCCGTCTTAGCGGAGCCTGCCAGCGGAAATTCTCATGTATATAAAGAGAGGCTCCTGCATCTCTGCACTTCTCCACCATCTTTTTTGCCGTTTCCCAGTCCGACGCCATTGGCTTCTGGCAGATTATCTCTTTTATTCCGGCATCGACCGCCATCTCCACAAATTTGTAATGGGTATCGACGTCGGTAATGATATCCACAAAATCAATCTTCTCACTGTTGAACATCGCTGCGGCATCATCATATACATGCCCAATCTGGAATTTCCTTGCCAACGCTTCCGCTTTCGATCGGGTCCGGTTATAGAGGGCTACAATCTCCACGTCGGGGATCTCGCTCCAGGCTCCAATTTGAAATTGGGACCAGAATCCTGCGCCAAGAACGGCTAACTTCAATTTTTCCATCTGCTAAAAATCAATAAGATAATTGCTTCAAATAGTTCATACTGTTGATTGCCCATTCATTTTCCCGGGCAATCGTATCTTCGAGGGTAGGGCCGAAGGGTGTCCATAGTTCCAATATCGCACTGCGACATTTCCCCAGGGCAGTCAAATTGCGGAACAACCCTGCAATGTCGAGCTTCCCTTCTCCGGCCGATGCTCCGTTTACACAAAATCCCATCTTGTGGTCCAACCTCCTGATGACAAAATCCTTCACATGCAGATTCAGGGTGTAGGGTGACAGGGTGCGGATAACTTCGTCCATCCCTTCGGGGACACCCAAGGAGTTGACCGTATCGAGGCATATTCCCACATTGGAGGAGTTACATCCGGCAATAATAGCTAAAAGATCTGCACATCTGAGCCGGTCGTGATTTTCAAGTGCCAAGCTAACTCCCCTCTCTTCCATTAGAGGTATTGCCGGCCTGATCATCTCGATTACTCTATCGGGGGAAGGTTCGAATCCAACGTCATCGATGACGAAACGCAACAGGTCTGCATGCAGAATACCCGCTATCTCTGTATACAACCTTAACCGATCCGAAGTTAGTCCTTTCGCCCCCACTTCCAACCTGACACCTCTCTCCCTGGCGAACAGGTAGAGTCGGAGTAACTCGTCCGGAGAGTAATCATCAAGTGGAACATTATCAGCAAATTGAACCACATCAGCCTTCAGATCAGCCGCTTTCTCAATCAAGTCGAAAGCGGACATGGCGATTTTATTCACATATCCTGGAACACCGATTGACCAGGTATAGGTGTAGCTTCCAATCCCTATATCTATCTTGCGGTTCATTTATGCGTAGCGTGAATAGACAATCAGAGCCAAACCGACAAGGTAAAACAGAAACATCAATGTCAACAACCGGTTTGTCCCTTTCGGGGCATCCTTGAACTCTTTCCAGACTACGATTCCCCATAATGCCGCCACAATGGGAGCTCCGTTGCTCAACCCGTATGCGATGGCAGGTGAGGCAGCGTTGGCCGACATCACACTCAACACCTGTCCCGCACACCAGATCATGCCCCCCAGCATGCCTATCAGGTGAGTCTTTCCAGAAGCCTTGCAATAATCCTTCATGGCAACCCTCTCTCCTTCTACAGGATGACGCATGAAACAGGGGTTGAAAAGAAGTGTGCTGACAAGAGCGCCCAATGCAAAAAAGAGCACTGAAGTATAGGGAGTAAGGGCCCCTCCGGTGTATAAAGGAGAGATATCGGTACTGATTGACATCATCACAAAGCGGTAGAAAAAAGCGATAAAGATACCGGCGGCCAGTGAATAGATCACCCCTTTCGTGCTTTTCTGCTGCGACACGGCCCTTCTCTTATAGGATAACATACTGTGGATGATTGCGACAACAATGACCGCGCATCCCGTAAAGAGCCAGACCGGATCTCCTTCCGGCTTCCCAATGTAGTTGACCACGATACCCAATATCCAGCCAATCCCCCCACCGATGGGAAAAGCGACAGCCATCCCTGTGGTGGCAATCCCTGCCGTAAGGAGCAACGTCCCCAGGTTCCAGATAAAGCCCCCCAGCATTGCCGGCAACATAAAGCGGATCTGCGCCTGCGCAATATCCTGCAGAAAAGTTCTGTTGGAAGGATCAATGCTTCCAAGAGTAAATACGGAGAGAAGTGAGAAAATCAGGATACCAATGGTAAAATCCCAATAAAACAGCTCGAAACGCCAAGGTTGTCTTATAACATTTCGTGTGTTTTGCCATGATCCCCAACAAACCATCGCCAGAAAACAGAGCGTGATGGCTAAAAAGTAGTTATGCACTTCAAACATGGTACAATATGTTTTTATTAAGTCTTCAGGTACTAAACTGGAATACGGTATACGTATTTGCTATGTTTATGCATGCAAATATAGTCATTATGAATATACATATGCAAGAAAAAACGACTTTTTTTTAAAAAAAAAATACCCGGACTGTATCGGCAAGTTGCAACCGATGCAATCGGAACAATCCAGAGAGAGATGAAGGAAAAGGGGATCAACCCGGAAAGGCAAACACCCTCCGGTTGTAGGGTGCAGGGCCTCTAGACCCTTTGATGAATTGCGGGAGATATGATGACTATCCCTTAAAAATAAAGTAAACCGCCAGTACCAGCAAAGCAAAGCCTATCAGGTGATTCATCTTCAATGGAGCATGAAAGGCGAACGAGGAGAAGATTACAAACACCATCAATGTAATAACCTCCTGAATAACTTTCAGCTGTACCAGCGAGAATACACCTCCGTTCCCCTCAAAACCAATCCGGTTGGCCGGAACCTGAAAGCAATATTCAAAAAAGGCGATCAGCCAGCTGAAGAGAATGACACCAAGCAACGGAAGCTTACTGAACCAGGCGTTTTCGGCAAGTTTGAGATGCCCATACCAGGCAAACGTCATAAAAATGTTGGAGCAGACCAATAGTCCTATTGTGAGAAGATAATTCATAACCTTGCTTAAAAAAATCGGGCGCAAAAGTAATGAAAATACCAATCCGATGTTTTCAACAGGTGAAATTAATTTTCTGGCTGGGAATCACGCCAATCCCCGGCAAATCCTTAGCTACAATTTTTCCGTTCAACAACTGCGAACCCTCAAAACAATCGTTGGTAATCAGCAGTGCGCCGTCCAGGTCAACAAAATCCATTCCCGCGCAAAGATGTGAAGCGGCAGAGATGGCACAAGAGGTTTCGGTCATGCACCCCATCATCACCTTCATTCCCATGGCTTCTGCAACTTGGCGCATCCTCCAGGCTTCACGCATGCCGGTACACTTCATCAGCTTGATGTTGATTCCGGAGAAGACCCCTCTCAACCGTTCGAGATCGGCCAGCCGCTGCACCGATTCATCCGCAAAAATGGGCAAGGGACTCTCCTCCGTCAGCCGGGCAATACCATCCAGATCCTGTTTGGGCATCGGTTGTTCCACCATCACCACCCCCTGCTCTTTCATCCAGTAGATCATCTCCAGCGCCAAATGTCGGTCGGCCCAACCCTGGTTGGCATCTACCGCCAGCGGCAAATCGGTGACTGAACGGATAGCACTGATCATCCGTCTGTCGTCCGGGCCACCCACCTTGACTTTCAATATATTGAACTCTCCTGTCGCCTCCCGTGTCTTTTCCCTAACCATCTCGTCGCTGTCGATTCCGATGGTAAAAGTGGTGTCCGGAACATTCTCCAGGCTCAATCCATACCGCATATAGCAGGGTAAACCGCTCATCTTTCCGGCCAGATCATGCAGTGCGATATCAACTGCGGCTTTGGCTGCCGTATTGCCGGGCGCGATGGTGTCGACATACTCCAGCAGCTCGTCGATATTTTCAGGTCTGGAAAAGGCCGACAGATCCACCTTTCTCAGAAATTGGATGACCGAGGCCTGCGTTTCTCCCAGATAAGGCGGCAGTGATGCCTCGCCGTAGCCCGCAACCCCCTCACATTCGATCCGGGTAAGGACCACCGGTGTGGTGTTGCGTGAAAAGCCCGATATGGTAAAGGTGTGACGAAGTTCGAGGTCATAAGGTGCCCAGTACAGTTTCATTGCAGTGGTGCCATTTATGGTTGGTAAAAGGGATGGTTCAATATCCGGTCGATACCTGGCCGCTCTTCCTGCCCTACAATCCTCCGGGCACAGAGGTAACGGCCCGCATTGAAGCTGTCGTAGAGCGGATCGACAGGGTCTAAACTGGCCAACCTGACATAGTCGGAGGCATGGATAAACCGTTTCTCACCGATATGGATGGCTACATGTACTACTTTGTTTTCATCCTGTCCGAAAAAGAGCAGGTCACCCGGATGCAACCCCGAAAAGTCGCTCCTATGATCCACCGGGATTCCGATCAGTACCTGCTGTGAGGCGTCGCGTGGAATGATCAAGCCATGGAGAAGAGAGACCAGCCTGGTCAATCCGCTGCAGTCGAGTCCCGTGGAGGAGGTGCCCCCCCAAACATAGGGAACCCCCATGAACCGCATGGCTGTCGCCACAAGGGTATCTGGTGTCAGATCGCTCTCCTGCAGCCAGTCCGACATCAGGACAGCATCGCTCTTGCGGATATATCCTTCCCGTCCGTCGGGATATGCTACCCGGTAAAACTGATCCGTTTCACCGGTCAGAAGCAGCTGGTTGCCAATCACAAGGCTGGAGACTGTCTGTGAAAGGTGGTCAGGATTCTCGTAGGCAAAACCATATATCGCCGTCACTATCACTTTCTGTCTCCGGTTAAAATCGCGCCACTCTGTTCCGCTCATCGGTTTTAAGCCCTCCGAGACCCAACCGATGTACCCATCCGGTGTCTGGACACGACGCCACCCTCCCTTCACATCGAGCAGCCTGACTGGCGTGCCGAGCAAAATTTCAGACAGCACCTCACTGGCGTGGGAGTTACTGGCCTGCAGCTTTTCAACCGGATTGTAGATCACCCCCCAAAGATTCTCCCCAACCACTTCGTCGGGCAACAGCCGGATCCGGGTGGCAATCCCAGCCGTTTCCGACAAGATTTCACGGTATGCATCGCGGCTGGTGGTCTCGCCATACAGTACCGGCCGCTCCTGCTCATGAATGACCTTCAAGTCGAACAGCTCCACCCGGCCGTCAGGCACATATTTTTCCCTGATCCGGTCTATGACGCTTTGAATAATATCCATTTGAATCATAATGCGCAAAAGTTATGCTTGATACTTGCCAGCGAGAATTATCCTCAGCCGAAGAGATAATCGGAAGGCGAAATTACGACTTTTATTCCATTTGAAGAATGATGTGAAAAAAATTAGCGTAAAATACCGATTTTCATTATCTTTGAGCTCAACCTGGGAGGATGAGAAGCGATGAGAACAAGAATCTGGAATGGCCTGCTCTACCTGCTGATCGGAATTTGTTGCGGAGAACCGGCAGCATTTGGAGAGCCCCGGAAGAATCAATCCGAAAAAGGAGAAACAGTAACAATGAGTACCCGCCAATACCCCGCCAGCGAAGCCGGAAAACTTGCGGAGAGCCTCAGACGAAAAGGCATTTCCGATGAAAGGGTGTTGACCGCTATCGCTAAGGTTCCTCGACATCTCTTTATCGACGAACGCCTGGCGGCGTATGCCTACCTCGATCGTCCCCTGCCCATCGAAAAGGGGCAGACCATCTCGCAACCCTACACGGTAGCTTTCCAGACAGAACTGTTACAGTTGAAACCGGGCGAGAAGGTTCTGGAGATCGGAACCGGAAGCGGATATCAGGCAGCCATACTCTGCGAGATGGGGGCCGAGGTTTACACCATTGAGCGCTACGAGGAGCTGCACCGGCGGGCGAAAGAGAGATTGAACAAACTGGGCTACTATCCTCATCTTTTTTTCGGAGATGGCTTCGAAGGACTACCCCTCCATGCCCCTTTCGACAAAATCCTGGTTACTGCCGCCCCCGAAAAGATTCCCCGAAAACTGATCTATCAACTCAGGATCGGTGGATGGATGGTGGCTCCCATAGGCGGAAGAGAAGGGCAGCAGATGATGGTAATTAAACGGACCGGCAAAGAGAGATTCATCGAGTCGGAACATGGTGATTTCATTTTTGTCCCGATGGAGGAGGGTACGGAAAAATAAATTACACTACCTTTGCCCTTTCCTATTCCGAATAAAAAAATGAACAGGCAAAGAGAAGTTTCAACCCGGGAGACATTCCGTTTCAAGCGATTCGCCCGAAAGTCGTACAGCATCTTCAACAGCATTCGCAAGACTGTCACCATCGGCGTACTGGCCGGCTCAGCATTGCTAAGTGCTCACGCTGCATCGGTCGAGCCGCCGGAGAGGGCCGGCATACAGTCAAAACCGGATACCATTCCCGACAAAGAGCTGGACGAGGTGGTAGTTACCGCTTCGAAAGCCCAACTGCCGCTGAACATGACAGCCAGGCAGGTTACGGTAATCACCAGCAAGGAGATTGAACGGTCACCCGTAAGAAGTGCGGAGGAGCTCCTCAACTACGTACCAGGTGTAGATATCCTGCAACGCGGACCGCACGGTGTACAGGCGGACATCTCCCTTCGGGGCGGCTCATTCGACCAGGCTGCCATTCTGCTAAACGGCATCAACCTTACAAATCCACAGACCGGCCACTACAGCTTCGACATCCCCATCAACCTTTCAGATATAGAGCGGATCGAAATTATTCAGGGAGCCTCATCACTGATTTTCGGCGCCAGTGCATTTTCCGGTGGAGTAAACATCATCACCCGGAACGACAGGCAATCGAACTTTTTTGTCAAGACCGAAGGGGGGATGCATGGCCTGTTTGGTGCCGAGACACGGGGAGCAGTCAAAACGGAGAGATCGTTACACCGGATGTCGGCTGGCTACAAACACTCCGACGGATACATCAGGAACAGCGATTACAATATTGTCAACCTACTGTGGCAAAGCCGGTTCAATATTGAAAGTTCAACCGTCGACATCCAGGCAGGAATAAATGAGAAGCGATATGGCGCCAACACATTCTATTCCGCTGCATATCCCGACCAATATGATGATACCCGCGGGGTGTTTGCATCGATAAGGGGCGAGACGGTCGGGAAGATGAAATTCATTCCCCAGCTCTACTGGAGCAGACACTATGATATATATCACCTTTTCAGGCCCGGCACCCCCGATGTACCATCGTGGTACGGAGGACCCAACTATCATCGCAGCGACCTCTTCGGGCTTAACCTCAATATGCAGTACGCCTCCCTGGTTGGCATCACAAGCATAGGAGGTGAATTTCGCAACGAGGGTATCGTGAGCAGCAACTTGGGGCGACCGATGCGCCGGCCATCGGGCAACTATACCAAATGGGACAACCGGTCGAACATCAGCCTCTTTGCAGAACACAACTTTGTATTCAACAAGGTGACACTCTCGGCAGGAGGACTCTACAACTACAACAGCGCGCTGGCCGACACTCTCAATGCCGGCGGATTCTATCCTGCAGTGAACATATCCTGGCGCCTCAACGACGCCTCAACCCTCTTCGCATCCTGGAATAGATCTACCCGCATGCCTACCTTTACCGACCTCTACTATAATGCAGGGAAACATCGAGGATTTTCGGGATTGACACCGGAGTATTCACAATCGGTTGAAACCGGGTGGCGATTCAGGAAAATGGGAGTTACGGCAGGATTGAATCTCTTTTACTCCATCGGCGACAACCTGATCGACTGGACATATGACGCTTCGGATGGGCTATACCACGCCCGGAACCTTGCATCACTCGGCACTTACGGAGCAGGGTGGGAGCTGGCCCTGGAACTGAAACGCTGGCTGGGAGAAAAACACCTCCTGCAGTCGATACAGATGGGCTATCAGTACATGATGCAGGAAAGTGGCGAGGCGACGGCCAACAACCCCATTTCGGCTTACGTATACAACTACCTGAAACACAAGTTCAGTACCGGAATCCAACACCGGTTGGCCAACAACCTCACGCTGTCGTGGAACCTGCGATGGCAGGAACGTAAAGGGGGTTACCTGAGTTTTAATCCGGAAACAGGTGAGGAGATTCCAGCCCCATTCAAACCTCACTGCCTGGTAGACGCCAAAGTCAACTACGATTTCCGGCAGATCGATTTTTACCTCAATTTCAACAACTTGTTCAACACCAGCTACGTTGATTTAGGAAACATTCCCCAACCTGGATTCTGGCTCTCCGGAGGGATAGGAATCAGAATACAATAGTTAATAATTCATAAATTATTTAATCTTTATAGTATTATGTATTGCATAGTATTATCCTAAACACTAATTTCGTACCGTCGATGGAATTGTTGTACCCATAAATTGTTCTTACATGATCAAACTTAAGAAAATAAACAAATCGTACAGTACGGATGCCCTCTCCCTGCATGTTCTCAAAGATATTGATCTGGAGATCGGTGCAGGCGAATATCTATCCATCATGGGAGCCTCCGGTTCCGGTAAATCGACGCTGCTGAATCTGATGGGGGTCCTAGACAGCTACGATTCTGGAGAGTACTACCTCAACGGAACTTTGATCAAGAACTTGACCGAGACGCAGGCGGCCAGGTACCGCAATGAACTGATCGGATTTGTTTTCCAGTCCTTCAACCTGATCAACTTCAAAAATGCATTGGAGAATGTGGCACTGCCGCTCTACTACAAGAACATTAGCCGGAAAAAACGGAACATCATTGCAATGGAGCACCTCGACAAAATGGGATTAAAGGAGTGGGCACACCATCTGCCCAGCGAGTTGTCCGGCGGTCAGAAGCAACGGGTTGCCATTGCCCGGGCCATGATCTCCAATCCCAAGGTGATCCTTGCCGACGAGCCTACCGGTGCACTCGACAGCCAAACCACCATCGAAGTGATGGAGCTCCTCTCCGATCTGAACCGGCAAGGCATCACCACCATCATCGTCACCCACGAGCAGTCGGTTGCCGATGCGACCAACCGGATTATCCGGTTAAAAGACGGAAGGATAGAGTCCGAAACCAGAAAGGAGGGCCTGTACGCCCCCACCTCATCCCTGATCCATAATTACTGATTGAGATGAACGATCAATTGCAGGAAATAGTGCAGACCCTGCGCAAGAACAAATTGCGTACGGCGCTCACCGGACTATCCGTTTCGTGGGGCATATTTATTCTTATCGTTCTGTTGGGGGCGGGGAACGGATTGAAAAACGGTGTCATGGAAAATTTCAGCGAAAGGGCGATAAATCGTATCACACTTTGGTCAGGAACAACCTCCATGGCTCACAACGGACTGAAATCGGGACGCAACCTCCAGTTTGCGGACAAGGAGGTCGACCTTATCCGGAACAGCGTGAACGAAAGCAGGTTGATTGCAGCCCGTATCGACAGAACACAAACCTTTTCGTTCGGAGCGGAATATGGATCGTACAATATCAGGGGAGTGATGCCGGACTACATGGAGATCGAGAAACTGGTGATCAAACCGGGAGAAGGCCGCTTCATCAACGGATTGGACGTAAAGGAGAAGAACAAGATCATCATTTTGGACAGGAAAATTGCAGAAACCCTCTTCAAGGGAGAAGAGCCGTTGGGAAAACATATAAAGGTGGGCGACCTGATGTTCAAGGTAGTAGGAATCAACAGCAAGAAAGAGCAATATGGTACCCCTTCGGGATATGTCCCATTCTCTACCGCACAGGCCATCTTTAATCCGAACAAGAAATTCAGCCAGATCACCTTCACCGTGGACGGACTGGAGACCAAGGAGGAGAACGATCGGTTTGACCAATCGCTGCGCAACCTGTTGGGAAGAAGTCTCAATTTCAATCCCGAAGACAAGCAGGCTCTCTGGGTATTCAATGCCCAGGCGGAGTATATTGAAACGCAAAAGATCTTCGGCGGTATCACCCTGTTTGTCAGCATCATCGGCATACTCACCCTCATTGCGGGGATTGTCGGCGTAAGCAACATCATGCTGGTCTCCGTAAAGGAGCGGACGCGGGAGATCGGTATCCGGAAAGCGATCGGCGCACCACCGGTCTCCATTCTCAAAACGATCATCCTGGAGTCGCTGATTATCACTGCCATCTTCGGATATATCGGAATGATGCTGGGTATCGGGCTAACCGAACTGATCAACTTCGTGATGGAGCAGTCCGCCAACGGAAAGGCGGCTACCGACGAGGTACAGATGTCGGTATTCAGGAACCCAACCGTCGACATCGGCTATGCCATCTTTGCCACGGTGGTCCTGATCGTCTCGGGGATCATTGCCGGATATCTGCCGGCCCGCAAGGCAGTCAAGATAAAACCGATAGAAGCAATGCGCCAGGAGTAATGGCCCGAACCCAAGGTATGACAAGAGAAAAAAGTAACAACAAGATGCAACAAGAGAAGCCGGTCCAAGTACCGAAAAACTCCCTTTGGGGACGACTGGGCAGGGCACTGTTCGATCTCGACCGTTGGCATGAGATATGGGTGACCATCACCCACAACAGGTCCCGCAGTCTCCTTACGGCGTTCGGGGTATTTTGGGGAATGTTCATGCTGGTATTGATGGTTGGAGCAGGAAATGCATTGAGTAAAGGTATCTCCTCCCAAGTGGAAGGTTTTGCCAGCAACTCCTGCTTTTTCTGGACTGGAAATACGTCCGAACCCTACAGGGGTTTTCGCAAGGGACGCCGGTGGGACATGCTCAACAGCGATGTGGAGATTATCCGGAACAAGGTGCCTGAAGCGCAATACCTCTCTCCCATGCTCTTCGGTTCGTCGGGCGACAAGAACGTGGTCCGCGGCGATAGAGGGGGCTCCTTCCGGGTAAAAGGGTGTTATCCCGAATATGACCTGATCGAGAAAAGCAAGATCATCAGCGGAAGATTTATCAACGACATCGACATTGCCGAAAACCGGAAGGTATGTATTATAGGTGAACGCGTATACGAGGTACTGTTCCAGACCGGAGAGGATGCCATCGGAAAACTGATCAAGGTGAACGGCATCTATTTCAAGGTGATCGGCGTTGCCCGGAGAATGGCCAACGCAAGCATTGGCGGATCAACCGACGAATCGGTCATCCTTCCCTTCACCACCATGCAGAAAGCATTCAATCAGGGCAACGTCATCCACTTTCTAGGCGCCACCTCACAGCCGGGAGTAAGGGCAAAGGTGGTAGAAGATAAAATCAAGGAGACGCTCAAAAGCATACATCAGATCAGTCCGGACGACAAGGAGGCCGTCTCCTCGATCAATATCGAAGACCAGTTTACCATGTTCAACAACCTCTTTATCGGCATAAACGCGCTGATATGGATCGTGGGACTAGGAACACTGTTTGCCGGAGCGGTCGGCGTCAGCAACATCATGCTGGTAACGGTCCGCGAACGAACCAAGGAGATAGGCATCCGCCGTGCATTGGGCGCAACGCCACAGAACATCATCGGTCAGGTACTGACAGAGAGCATTGTGCTTACCGTGCTGGCCGGCATTGGTGGTATTGTGCTGGGGGTTGGACTCCTCTCCGCGGTCGGAGTCGCCTTAAGCCAGGGTGATCAATTTTTCAAGGATCCCCAGATCGGATTCGGCATGGCGGTGGGTTCACTCTCGATTCTCCTGGTCATCGGCACCTTTGCAGGATTCATTCCGGCCCAGCGGGCAATGATGATCAAACCCATCGAGGCAATCCGCGAAGAATAATCTTGAACATCAGAATAACTTAAACATCTAACGATAACTCAAATGAAGAAAGTACTCAAAATTTCCGGGCTGGTTCTCCTGGGACTATTGGTGATCTGGACGTTTATCTTTTTATACAAGAAATCGCGTCCAAAAGTAAAGACCTACCAGATTGAAACCGTTACGAAAAACAACATTGAAAAACGGACGGTCGCAACCGGAAAGGTACAGCCGCGAAACGAGATCCTGATCAAACCGCAAATGTCGGGCATTATCTCGGAGATCTACAAGGAGGCGGGCGAACAGGTGGTTGCCGGAGATATTATCGCCAAAATACAGGTAATTCCCGATATGGTCAACCTGAGCAGCGCCGAATCGCGTGTGGAGAGGGCTCGACTTTCCGCCGACCAGAGCAGAAGCAATTACGAACGCGACAAAAAACTGTTTGAGACACAGGTCATATCGAAAGAGGAGTTTGAGAAAACCCAACTCCAGTACCGGAACGACCAGGAGGAGTTGCGGGCAGCCACCGATAACCTGAGCCTGGTACGCACGGGGATTACCCAGAGTTCGGCCAAGTACAGCAATACCCTTGTCCGTGCAACCGTAAGCGGAACGATTCTCGACATTCCCGTGAAGGTTGGCAACTCGGTAATCCAGTCGAACAACTTCAACGATGGTACCACCATTGCATCGGTGGCAGACCTCAACGATATGCTTTTCATTGGAAAGATCGATGAGACCGAGGTGGGAAAACTCTCTGCCGAGATGCCGATGGAGATCACCATCGGGGCAATCCAGGAGAGGAAGATTGCGGCAAGACTGGAGTATGTTTCACCCAAGGGAGTCGAGGAGAACGGAGCCATCCTCTTCGAAATGAAAGCTGCCATGGAGATGCCTACCGATGTCTTTATCCGTGCGGGATACAGTGCCAATGCCGACATTATTCTCGACCGTCGTGACAGTGTGCTCTCCATTCCTGAAAGTTGCATCGAATTCAACAACGATACGGCATTTGTCTACGTGGTGAAAAACGAAAAACCTCAGGAGTTTGAACGCAAGCAAGTGAAGGCAGGCCTTTCCGACGGAATCAATATCGAGATTCTGGAGGGGTTGAAACTGAACGAGAAGGTGCGTGGAAACGAGATCATAGAAACGACGAAGAAGTAAGCGGTATGAGAACATTTATCTTCATAGCAGTTTTCTGCAGTCTGACGGCATGGTCACGGGCACAGCAATATACCCTTGAGGAGTGTATCGAGATAGCCCTGCAGAACAACAGGAACATCAAGCAGCAGGAGCTGGGCAGGGCACAGCGCCAAATAGCCTACTCGCAGGCCCGGAACGATCTGTTGCCCAGTCTGAATGCATCTGCCGGACAAAGCTTTGTCTTTGGTCGGTCCATCGGGATCGACAACACCTACCAGAACACCAACTCGTCCCAGACCTCATTTGGAATTGGTGCCGACATCACCCTCTTTGACGGGTTACGGATGAAATATAACATCGACGCAAAAAGGGCCGACCTGCTTGCTGCCGAGGCCGATCTGGAGAGATTCAGGGACGAGATAGAGATGAGTGTAGCCACAGCTTTCCTTCAGGTACTGCTACAAAAGGAGCTGTTGCAGATTGCCGACGAACAGATCCAACTTACCGACTCCAACATCAACCGCCGAAAGGAGTTGATCCGAAACGGCAAGATGGCACAGGGAGAGATTTATGAACTGGAGGCCCAGCGTGCACGTGAAGAGCAGAACAGGGTACAGGCGGAAAGCAGCCTCAAGCTGGCGTTGCTCGACCTGGCACAGATCATGGAACTGGAAGATTTTTCCACTTTTGATCTATCCGCACCGTCGGTGGAATCGATCATCAATGAAAGCGTGCTGCTCTCAACCTCGGAAATCTTTCAGAGCGCACTACTGACCCGTCCGGAGATCAAGGCTGCCCAATACCGTCTAGAAAGCAGTGAAAAGGAGGTTCTAATGGCCAGGTCGCAGCTCTACCCCTCCCTCTCGTTCGGGGCCAATATCGGGACCGGATACTACAACATGAGTGGCCGCTCCAACGATCCCTTCAGCAGTCAGATCCGGAACAACATGAGCAACTCGGTCGGTTTCAGCCTCCGTATCCCCATCTTCAACAAGTTCCAGATCAAGAACAGCATCCGGTCGGCTGAACTCGCCATGGCAAATAACCGCCTGGAGATCGACAAGGCGAAGATAGAGCTCCGGAAGCGTATCGAGCAGGCCTACCACAACGCACTTGGAGCCGAAAGCAAGTGGAAGGCTACCCAGAAGTCGGAGACAGCGGAAAGGGAAGCATTCCGTTTCGCACAGGAGAAATTCAATAACGGCCGGGCCAACGCCTACGAACTTTTTCAGGCAAAGAGCAACCTTACTCAAACCTTGTCTGATCAGGCACAGGCAAAATATGAATATGCCTTTCGCCTGAAGATCCTGGAATTGTTAAAAAAATAAATTGTTGTAACCGATTCACCAAGGCATACGTCTTATAGATAAACAATAAGAGATTACATTATGAAACAATTTAAATTTGCTACCCTGTTGATTTTTTCTGTTGTCGTTTCAACCGTTGCATCTGCCCAAGGCAACCGCATCACAAACAGAAACTATAGCGTAACACCTTTCACCTCCCTTGAAGTGAATACAGTAGGGAATATCGAGTACACCCCCTCTTCCCATTTCAGTGTAAGTGCCGAAGGGAGTGAAGATCTGATCAACGACCTGACCGTAACTGTACGGAACAACCGGCTCGAGCTTTCGACGAAGAGCAGACTGAAGAAGCTTTTCGGTAGCCGGCAATCCGGAAAACTGACCATACGGATAACTGCCCCTACCCTCAACCATATCGAATCAAACGGTGTAGGGAACATTGAATTGAAAGGGAGCCTCGATTCACCTCAGCTCAAAATCGTCTCCTCCGGTGTAGGAAACATCAGCGCCCCGCACTTTGCTTCAGGGACGCTCGAGATCAGATCGGACGGTGTAGGCAATATCGAGATAAAGGGTACCGCCAACTCGGTATCGGTAGAATCAAATGGTGTGGGAAATGTAAACCTGGCCGACCTGAAATCTTCACAAGTCCATGTTGAATCGAACGGAGTGGGAAATGTAACGTGTCACGCCACCGAATCACTGGAGATCAACTCCAACGGAGTGGGCAGTGTCATCTATTACGGCAATCCCAAAACCAGACAGATCAGCCGAAACGGAGTTGGAAAAGTAAAGGCAGGAAACTGACGAACAATATACAACACTCTACTTTTAGATTAAACACTAACCGGAAAGCGGGCACTTGTTTGAAAGTGCCCACTTTTTTGTTTACTTCACCATCTTAATCTCCCTCAGCCAGCTCATCACACGGTAGGGCCACTCGTTTACCCAGTCGCCCGTATTACGGAGTCCGTAACCATGCCCGCCGGTGGGATACAAATTCATGGATACCGGCACCTTTGCCTCCTTTAGCGCATAATAGTAGAAGATACTGCTATTCAGCAACCGGTGGTCATCCTGGGTCTGCACGATAAAGGTGGGCGGCGTATTTCCGGTAACTTTCAGTTCGGGTGCGATGGAGAAGTTCTCTCCGTCGAGGTATGCCGGGTAGATCAGGACACAAAAATCGGGCCGCAGGCTCACATTATCAAACCCATCGACCTGAGGATATGTCCGTTCATTAAAGTTGTTGCTCGCCACTGCCGCCAAGTGTGCTCCTGCCGAAAAGCCCATCACGCCGATCCGGTCCGGATCGATATTCCACGCTTTGGCGTGTGACCGGGTGTAGGCGATGGCCCGTTGCAAGTCCTGTAACGGGGCCTGATGTTTCTCAAGTCCCTCGCGCCGGGGTACACGATATTTCACCAGTACGCAGTTAACGCCGTGACTGTTGAACCGCTTGCAAATCTCTGTTCCCTCCAGGTTATAAGCCAGGATATTGTATCCCCCACCAGGATTTACGATGATGGTTGCGCCCGAGTTGTTGTCGGCCGGTGCAGGATAGAAGGTCAGTGTAGGTTCACTCACGTCGCTGATGCGTAGGACCGGACATCCGGCCACCTTGCTACCTGACAGGTCCTCTTTTTCTTTCAATCTCCTTGTCTCTCCGGGTGCACCATCCGGAAAGAGTAGAACAGGTGCTTGTTGTGCCATAACCATTGAGGATAACAGTAAACTGAAAAGGAATAAATATTTCTTCATATTGCCGTAGGTATTATATGTTTCCGATATCTATCGTCCGGTCGTCAGCTGCTGGCTGATCGTGGAGCAAAGATAAAAAAAATTGTTTACAAATAGAGGTAGAAATCCCTTACCAGAGTGGCAAATGCAGGCGAATACCGGTGACGTTCCTCCTCGATAACCAAATCGTTTCCGACAGACTCTCCCCCCGGTCCTGCGGTAAACTCCATCAATACCCGTTTAGGGGGGAGAGTCGGCGTTGGGTATACAACCGTTTCACGTGACAAGCCAAAACCTCCCCTGCTGGCGGCAGCCATAACCAGTTCCCTATCCTGAAAGGGATAGATCAGTGACAGGGTCCCGCTTTCGCTCAGCAACTTCCGGCTGATCGAAAAAAGTTCGTCAGCTGTGAGCGAACCGGCATGTCGTGCACCGGTCCTTCTCAAATCGGGTGAGGGCAGCGAGTTGACAAAAAAGGGAGGGTTGGAGACAATTGCATCAAATTTCCCGGTGACGGTCGACTGAAATTCCTGTAGGGAGAGGGGCAACACCTCGATTCGCCCTCGAAAGGGGGAGCAGATCACATTCTCCCTGGCCTGCATTGCAGCATCGGAATCAATCTCAATGGCGGTTATCGATGCCAATCCGTTTCGCTGCGCCATCATCAAGGCGATCAATCCCGATCCCGTTCCCACATCCAGGATCGAACGGCAACCGCCAATATCGGCCCAGGCACCCAACAGCACCCCGTCGGTGCCCACCTTCATGGCACACCTGTCGTGAAAAACGGTAAATTGTTTAAATTTAAAAGAGTTGCTCCCCATAAACCACAAAAAAGATATTTGGCACGAAATTTGGTGTAAGGATATTTGTATCCGGAAAACAAAAATAGCACATATTCAGTTCTCCGGAAATTAAAAATAGGAATTAACCGTACGACTATTAACAGATATGTTTCAAAATAAATTTACAACTTTAAAACCGGAAGAGAACGACAGCAATGTCATTTCGTTCATTGCCGGAGATCTGTTGGACGGCAGCCAGGATATCGATGAGAACTCCCTGAAGGAGAGCCTACCGATATTGCCGCTGCGCAACACCATCGTATTCCCGGGAAGCGGTCTCCCTATCTCCGTAGGCAGAAGCAAGTCGCTCAAGCTTGTCAGGGCGTTGGGAAAAAGACACCGCTATATCGGGCTGGTCTGTCAAAAAGACAACACCATCGAAGAACCGGAGAAGGATGATCTCTACTCGATAGGTGTGATCGCCGAAGTGATCCGCGTGATCGAACTCGATAAAAATAACCTGAGCATCATTGTTCAGGCAAAGAAGAGGTTTGAATGGACGGAGTTTACGCAGACCGAACCCTTCTTTGCGGCAAACTTCAGGATACTGGAGACCAAGAAGGCCGACAAGGAGGACAAGGAGTACAGGGCAATCCTCGACTCCATAAGAGACTCGATGAACCATATGCTCAACATCCTCGGGGATCCTCCAAAGGAGTTATTGCAGACCATCAACCACGAGTCGTTCACCGGCATGCTGGTCAGTTACAGTGCCACCAACCTGCCGATTGAAAACAGGGAAAAACAGGAGCTGCTGAGTATTAACGACGAGAAAGAGCAGGCGTATCGCTTGCTGATGATTCTCAACCGCGAGATCCAGATACTGGAACTGAAGATGAATATCCAGATGAAAACCCGCGAAGACCTCAGCCAGCAACAGCGCGAATATTTCCTGCAACAACAGATAAAAACCATCCAGGAAGAGTTGGGCGGAAACACCCAACAGATAGAGATCGAGGAGTTCCGGAAGAAAGCCAAAACCAAGAAGTGGAGCAAGGAGGTGGGCGACATCTTTGAGAAGGAGATTGCAAAACTGGAGCGGCTCCATCCGCAATCGCCCGACTACTCGGTACAGTATGGCTATCTGCAGACCATTGTGGATTTGCCATGGAATGAGTATACCAAAGACAACTTCAACCTGAAGAATGCGCAGAAAATCCTCGATCGCGACCATTTCGGCATGGAAAAGGTGAAAGAGCGCATCATCGAACACCTTGCAGTACTGAAGTTGAAGGGCGACCTGAAATCGCCGATTCTCTGTCTTTACGGCCCTCCGGGAGTTGGAAAGACATCGCTTGGCAAATCGATAGCCGAGGCATTGAACCGGAAATATGTCCGCGTTTCGCTGGGTGGACTGCACGATGAGGCTGAAATCCGCGGTCACCGCCGCACCTATATCGGGGCAATCCCGGGGAGAATCATCCAGAGCATACAGAAGGCGGGAAGCTCAAATCCTGTCTTTGTGCTGGACGAGATCGACAAAGTGGGCAACGATTTCAGGGGCGATCCCGCATCGGCGCTGCTCGAAGTGCTCGATCCCGAACAAAACACCGCTTTCCACGACAATTACCTCTCCATCGACTACGATCTGTCGAAGGTGATGTTCATTGCTACGGCAAACAACCTGAACACCATCCCTCAACCCCTTCTCGACAGGATGGAGCTGATAAATGTGGGCGGTTACATCAGCAACGAGAAGGTAGAGATTGCCTATCGCCACCTGGTTCCCAAGCAGCTGGAGAACCACGGTATCAAGAAGAAGGCGTTCAGCATATCGAAACCGGCCCTCAACAAGATTATTGAGGACTACACCCGCGAATCGGGTGTAAGGGAACTGGACAAGAAGATCGCGAAGGTGACCCGGAAGATTGCCCGGAAGATTGCCTCCAACGAAGAGTATCCCAAGGTATTGAAACCTGCCGACGTGCCAGAATATCTGGGCATCGAGGAGTACACCAAAGACCGCTATCAGGGCAATGACTATGCAGGTGTGGTAACCGGATTGGCCTGGACTGCGGTAGGCGGCGAGATCCTCTTCGTAGAGAGTTCGCTGAGTCGCGGCAAGGGGTCGAAATTGACACTTACCGGAAATCTAGGTGATGTAATGAAGGAGTCGGCCATGCTGGCAATGGAGTATATACACGCCAATGCAGACCTGCTGGATATCGATCCGGCCATTTTCGAACACTGGAACACCCACATTCATGTTCCCGAAGGCGCCATGCCCAAGGATGGCCCCTCGGCGGGCATCACCATGGTCACTTCACTGGCATCGGCATACACGCAACGGAAGGTGAGAAAGAAGCTGGCGATGACCGGCGAGATCACCCTCCGGGGAAAAGTACTACCGGTGGGCGGGATCCGCGAAAAGATCCTGGCTGCAAAACGTGCAGGGATTACCGACATCATCCTCTGCAAGGAGAATGAGAAGGATATCCGTGAAATTAAACCTGAATATGTGGAGGGACTGAACTTCCATTATGTGGAGGATGTGAAGCAGGTGCTGGAGTATGCACTGCTGGACGAGAAGGTAGACAACCCGAAGGTGTTTACCATTCCGGAAGAGAAAGCGTAAGCGGTCCATCGCTGTACCGGAACTTTTTTATTCAACAGAAAATTGGGAAAATTGTGCTGGAAAGGTTAAATTTGTAGAAATTGCGCTTTTAGCTTCGGGATGAATGAGACACTGGTTATTTCATATCATTCTAGCGGTCGCTTTTTTTGCAATTTGTTCCTTTGCCACAGCACAACCCAACGACTGGCGTTCTCACCTGGAACAGCTGGCAGAAGAGGGACTCAACAGTGCCACCATCGAAAACATGTTTCAGGAGTTGACGATGCTGGAGGGCAACCCTATGAACCTGAACAGGGTAACGCTTGAACAGCTGGAGCGGTTTCCACTGGTCAGCAACGAACAGGCGGCGCACATCATCGAGTTTCTGGAGAAGAACCGTCCGCTCTACACCGTATTTGAACTCCGGAATGTCCCCTACCTCGATTTCAACACCGTAGAGTTGATTCTCCCCTTCTTTTTTGTCGGTGAAACCGAAGAGGAACTGTTGACGGTGGAGCAGATGCTCGACCGTGGTCGGCATGAAGTGCAGTTCAGGCTGGACAAGACCCTCCAGGAGCGGGCTGGATACGGCGAGTTCTCCGACAGCATACTGGAGCGCTATCCCAACCGGAAATATCGGGGTGAGGATTTCTACACCTCGGTAAAGTATGGTTTTACCTACCGCGACAAGCTTCAGGCGGGGTTTGTCGCCGAAAAGGATCCAGGAGAACCGTTTCTGCGGAAAGAGTATCCCATGGGGTACGATCACTACGGGTTTCACCTGATCGTCCGCGACCTGGGCAGATTGAAGACATTGGCCGTGGGCGATTATCGCCTCTCGTTCGGTCAGGGATTGATACTGAACAACGACTTTTCTCTCTCTAAATCGTGGGGAACCAATGCAATCATCCGCCGTACCCAGGAGCCCAAACGTCACTTCTCCTCCGCCGAGAGCGGGTATTTTCGCGGTGCTGCCGCCCTTTTCGAGGTGGGCAGGTTAACCGTCACCCCCTTCTATTCCAATAAGCGGTTCGATGCCAACCTCTCGGATGACGGAACCATTACCTCATTCAAAACCGACGGATATCACAGAACCCCGCTGGAGATCGAGAAGAAGAGCAATGCATACGAGCAGGTGGCGGGTATCAACATCAACTACCGCAACGGGCAGTTCCAGATCGGTGCAAGCGGGCTGTACCATATCTATAGCCAGATCTACAGCCCGGTGGTCCGAGAATACAACTATTACAGCTTCCGCGGCAGGTCGCACGGCAATGCAAGTGTGGACTACTCCTATCGATTCAACCGATTGACAGTTGCGGGTGAGACTGCACTCTCAGGCAACGGAGCCATAGCATCCTCACACATGGTCCAGTACACACCGTCGGGACTCTTCTCCCTGTCGGCACTCTATCGCCATTTCCCCATCTCCTACAACGCAATGCACGCACAGGCATTTTCCGACGGAAGCCAGGTCCGTAACGAGCGGGGATTCTACCTGGGGAGCAACTTCAAGCCATTGCGAAAAGTGTCGGTAACGGGCTATATCGACCTTATCCGCTTTCCCTGGCCGAAGAGCCAGGTCGACAAACCGTCGTCGGGCATAGACCTCTATTTTCTGGGGACATACACCATAAGCCGGGACAGTCGACTCGAACTGCGCTACAAGTTCAACCGGAAAGAGCAAAACGCAACATACCCCGATGAGGATTACCGAACCGTCCTACCCTACAATACGCAAAAGATCAGGCTCAGGTATAACCATGCGCTGAAAAGCGGATGGGACTTCACCACCACCCTCGATGGCGCCTTTTATCGCCAGCGACATTTCCCGGTTGAAAAGGGATTCATGCTCTCGCAACATGCCGGATACCGGGGTGGTAAGAAGATCCGTGCAGACATCTACGCCGGATATTTCAACTCCGACACCTACGCTTCCCGGCTCTACTCCTACGAAAAAAATATCCTGTCGACCTTCTACATGCCGTCGTTCTACGGCAAAGGCACACGGCTGGCGATATCGGGACGCTACTCCATCACGTCGCGACTCTCCTTCTCCGCAAAGATTGGTCACACCCGCTATTTCAACCGGGATACCATAGGAACCGGAACAGAAGAGATCAGCGGAAAGCGCCGGACCGACCTCTTTACCTATTGGCAATGGAGGTTTTGAGTTTCCGGGTCATAGTGAGACGGAAATCTTGAATTGTTTTGTACTTTTGCACCTGCGTTCAAGGAACAATCCGCTATGGCATAAATTTATCAACTATGGCAAACCCTTTGCTACAGATCAACAACTTGACCAAGAGCTTCGGCGATCGGGTACTTTTCAGCAACATCTCGTTCGGTATTGCCGAAGGCGACAAGATCGGACTGATTGCAGAAAACGGTGCCGGGAAAACCTCATTGCTCAATATAATCGCCGGGAAGGAGCCTGGCGATAGTGGTCGCATTGTCTTCCGGAACGACATCCGGTTTGCCTATCTGGAGCAATCGCCACAGTTCGATCCCGGGCTCACTGTACTGGAGGCCTGTTTTCAGAGCGGGAACGAGGCGGTTAAGGTAATTGCGCGGTACGAAGAGATCATCTCGTCGGGCAACCATCAGGAACTGGACGAGATACTGGCCAAGATGGATATGCTCAAGGCCTGGGATTATGAACAGCGTATCCGACAGATCCTCAGCCAACTGAAAATTTTCCGCCTCGACCAGAAAATCGGCGAACTCTCCGGAGGTCAGATCAAACGGGTTGCCCTGGCAAACGTACTTATCTCGGAGCCGGAACTGATCATGCTAGACGAGCCCACCAACCACCTCGATCTGGAGATGGTGGAGTGGCTCGAGGGGTACCTCTCCCGATCAGCCATCAGCCTGCTGATGGTCACTCACGATCGCTACTTCCTCGACAGGGTCTGCTCGCAGATTATCGAGATCGACGATCGCCAGATCTACACCTACAAGGGGAATTATGCCTATTACCTCGAAAAACGGGAAGAACGGATAGCGGCTCAGCATGCCGAGACAGAGAGCGCACGGAATATCTACCGCAAGGAACTCGACTGGATGCGCAGACAACCGCAAGCCCGTGCCACCAAGGCAAAATCGCGCATCGATGCGTTTCACGAACTGGAAGAGAAGCTCAAGCAACGGAGGCAGACAGGCGACATCAGGTTGTCGGCCAAAGGCTCCTACATCGGAAAGAAAATATTCGAAGCCTGCAACGTTACTAAAAGTTTCGGCGAGATCAAGATCACCGAAAACTTCAACTATATCTTTACCCGGTACGAAAAGATGGGGATCATCGGCAACAACGGCACCGGGAAGTCTACATTCATCAAGATGCTGCTGGGGATAGAACCGCCCGACTCGGGAAGTTTTGATATCGGGGAGACGGTCAACTTCGGCTACTACAGCCAGGAAGGGTTACAGTTCGACGAACAGACCAAGGTGATTGACGTGGTTCAGAAAATTGCCGAAGTTGTTGATCTGGGTAATGGCAACAAACTCACCGCATCGCAGTTCCTGCAACATTTCCTCTTTGCTCCTGCCAAACAACACGACTATGTCTACAAATTGAGCGGTGGCGAAAAGCGACGGCTGCACCTCTGTACCGTGTTGATCAAGAATCCCAATTTTCTGGTTCTCGACGAACCGACCAACGATCTGGATATTGTCACGCTCAACATCCTGGAGGAGTACCTGATCGATTTCAAGGGTTGCCTGATTGTCATCTCGCACGACCGCTACTTTATGGACAAGGTGGTGGACCACCTGCTCTGTTTCCACGGAAATGCAGAGATTCAAGATTTTCCCGGCAACTATACCCAATACCGGGAATGGAAGACGGAAGAAGATAGACGGGTTGCCGAAGAGACAAAATCATCCAGGCCGTCCAAACCGGTTGAAAAAGCTGCTCCAGCCACGAAAACCAGACTCACTTTCAAGGAAAGGCAAGAGTTTGAGGCGCTGGAAGCGGAGATCCAGCGTCTTGAATCGGAAAAGGAGGAGCTGACCCGACAACTCTCCTCGGGGACCCTCTCGTCGGAAGAGCTTATTGCTGCATCAAACCGCATAACACAAGTGATCGACCTGATTGAAGAAAAGAGCGACCGATGGCTCGAACTGAGTGAATTTGCCTGACATACAACCAACAACCCCTCATAGCTTTGGCCGGTTATTTAGAAATGGTTTAAATTTCCCTCCAGTTCCACACCAGGAAACTGAATCACTCTTTAATTTCATATCTTTGTGAAAATTAAATCCCAATTAATCTACAAAACAACTGATTATGAAAAGTGTAAAAGGAACCCGCACAGAGCAGAACCTGCTGAAATCGTTTGCTGGCGAATCTCAAGCCAGAATGCGTTACACATTCTTTGCCAAACAAGCCAAGGAAGAAGGCTATGAGCAGATTGCCGCCATTTTCATGGAGACTGCAGATCAGGAGATGGTGCATGCTAAACGTATGTTCAAGTACCTCGAAGGAGGAATGGTTGAAATCACTGCCGCTTATCCGGCCGGAAAGATCGGCACGACAGCCGAAAACCTGAAAGCTGCTGCTGAAGGTGAAAACGAGGAGTGGACAGATCTATATCCCCACTTTGCCGATGTAGCCGAAGAGGAAGGCTTCAAGGAAATCGCCACCATGTACCGCATGATTGCCAAGGCTGAAGCCATTCACGAAGAGAAATATCTGAAGCTGTTGAAACGGGTAGAGGATGGAACCGTTTTCGCCCGCGAAGAGGAGATCGAGTGGTACTGCCGTCACTGCGGCTATGTATTCACCGGCAAGAAACCGCCAAAGAACTGCCCAACCTGTCTTCACCCGCAAGCCTATTTCGAACCGAGAAACAGTGCCGACTTATAATTAGACAGGCGAGAGAACTGAAAAACAGGAGGAAACCAGAAAGTTTTCCTCCTGTTTTCTTATTGACCGGTCAACAACTGTCCGGCTTACCAGAACCAGGAACATGTAGTGCGAAGAGCTACCCCGCTACATACTCACCTGCTATCAGAGATAGGGTAACTCCAGCAGTTCAGGAAAATCGAGGCGGATCAGCGCAGTTCCCGAGACCACCCCAACAGGGATGTAGGAGCAGTCGGCACGATTCAGGCCATACCCCACCGTTGCGGAGCGAGCACCCACGCCCGATGCGAAGGAGGCAAAATGTATCGTTTCTATTGATATGTTACAAATGATCTTTATCCTGGATTTGGTTATGACTTTATCAGTTTGACCAATCCTTGTAGTAGAGTCCTTTCGCCTCGGAAGGAGACAATGCACGGTCATACATCCTCACCTCGTCGATTGCCCCTTTAAAGTAACGCTGTTTATCATAGAGTGATCCGAAATAAATTGGATGCTGGGGAGTGGTGTTCACGAGTTGCGTTGAACTGGTATAGAGTGGTGAGAGGTAGGTTCCGTTTACATAAAAGTAGAGGGTGTCAACTGTCTCTCCGGCTTCTCTGCCCTTGTAAACGATCGTATAGTGGTTCCACCGGTTGTTGATCACGAAGGAAGAGGGTTNNGAAACTGCCATCATCTTCCCCATATGCAACGAGAGCCTGCACACTGGTCGAAAGCGCATCGGCCTTTGCCCACAGTGATATGGTACGTGCTGCGGATCCGGTGATGCCCGGCGTCACACAACGGATGTAATCACCCTTGCTTCCGTCCAGATGATAGGCACCGTCCACATCTCCTTTACGACCGGTTGTCAATGTAACATTCCCATACAGGGTGCCATGATTCGACCCTACAGCATCTTCGACATTACCGTCGAAGGGCCAGTAGGCGACAAGGTTGTTCTCCGTGGGTGTTTTTATATTGGAGAAAATGCTTCCGTCCCAGACCATCTTGAGCCGGTAATACTTACCTGCCAGGAGTGTTCTGGCGGAAACAGTATTAACAAAATAGGAACCTGTATAGCAGCTAAAGTCTATTTTTTTCGATGTATCGGAGGAATCAATTGCGTCACCCGGTACCACCCAGCGATAGAGCCTTCTAGTCGTGTAGGGAGCAATGGAGAGGCTGGAAGAGGAAAAGAGCAAATCACTACCCACATTGGGAGCAATAAATTGATTGTCTGCCAGATTAAACAAGGCCTGGCCGGAACTGTTTTTCAACCATTGGAAACCATGATTCTCACTTGAAACTTTGATCTGATTCACATTTAGAGGCGATGTGGTATTGTTATAAATCCAGACGGAAAAGATAGAGCCTATGTGACTGAAGGAGACCTGTGGACTGGAGGTCTCCGTGAGGTTCTCTGCTGCAAACCGCATCACACTGACAGCTTCGGTATCATTCAGTGCAGTTCCTGAAGAGGATCCAGCTGGAGCGGGCAAAACAACAATGCTGCTGTTTGCCTCCGAGAAGGGAGCACCATAGATGCCATAGAGATGAAAGGTACCAGTGATTGCCTCCGGGATGATTATTTCAAAGTCTGCATATTTCCCGTTTTCCGAGATATTGGCCACGGGTACATCCGGAACCGTTCGCACAACAGTGCCATCTTCGCTGACAAAGCAGAGGTTGATCTTGTCTCCCGTTTTCCATTGAACCGTGATGGTTCCCTCTTCGGTCTCCGTGAAAGTGAGACGGGTGGATAACGTACCACTTTTTGTCCCCTCACCCGGCATGGAAGCTTTCAATTTGAGGAGACGAGCCGGTGTCGCTTCCGGTTCCTTGTCAACAACCTCCTGATTGCTGCAGGCAGTTAACCACAGCATCAGCAATAGAGTCATAGTGAAACTGATTATTCTCATGGCCGATCTGTTTTGTATAAATTAAAAGTCTCCTCCATCTCCAAAATCATCAGTGTTTGAACCTGTACTCAGTAAGTTCTGTTCGAATATAATTTCCACCACCTCAAAATCGGGAGTGGCATAATATTCTTCGTTGGTCCGGGTTGTCTCTTTTTCATCCATCTTTATTTTACAGTTGAAGGTTACACATTCGCTTCAAAGGTAGGATTAACTTCATAAAAGAGACTGTTAAAATGTAAAGAATAATTCCCAAATCGTAAAAAACACATCATTTTTTAGACATTTTTTCATTAGGGGGCACTTTAAATTAAAAAACGATCTTTGAAATTATTGTATATCGCATAGTTAGGCATCCTTTTGGGGCGTGACGATTTGAATTGAAAACTTGTTTTTAGCTTCGCCCAAAAGCAAGAAACAATGAATCAAGGGAATTATATCTTCGCTCAACTTACAGATTGATTAATTTGCTGATGGTGATTATTACTTTTCCGCTTCAGGAAAGGATTACGAAAAGTAGGATGGATACTTCTGTCGTGCAAATGCCGTGCAAACAAGAAAAAATAAAAAAACTATCTTTCTGTATCACAGTCCAATAGCTTTAATGATGTGTCTTAATAAGTGACCCCGACAGGATTCAAACCTGTAACCTTCTGATCCGTAGTCAGATGCTCTATTCAGTTAAGCTACGGGGCCGTTCTCTCTTTCTAATTTCGGCTGCAAAGTTAAATCAATTTTTAAAACTACACAAATGTTTTTTATCTTTTATCTTTGGGCAGAGTCAAGCAGCAAGTGCAATTTACATTAATTGTTTGTAAAACTCAACTTTGGGTG
>MTKW01002696.1_pt1 | contig 58366 bp, 58 predicted proteins | sample 1042761 | NCBI WGS metagenome assembly MTKW01 (sample SAMN06205366, study PRJNA360243) | anaerobic digester metagenome | biome: Wastewater treatment plant; feature: Anaerobic digester sludge; material: sludge; isolation source: anaerobic digester fed with sludge from wastewater treatment plant ... | reverse complement strand
TCCGGTTAGTGTACCTGCTTTGGGAGCAGGGGGTCGCGAGTTCGAATCCCGCCACCCCGACGAAACTGAAAAAGTCCTGATAATCAACGTGTAAACGATGATTACCAGGGCTTTTTAGTGCATATACACGAGGTTTCAAGCGGGAAAAACACCCGAATTTTTGCACCATTTTGCACCATTTTGCCCTATTCTGACCAATTTAATTGCAAATTAATTGCAAATCTAAAGGGCAACATCATGGCATCAGTGAAAATTTACCTCGACAAGAGAAGCAAGAAACGGGACGGGACCTACCCGTTAAAACTTACCGTTTCTCATCAACAAAAACCCTTCCACGTCTCGCTGAACGTTTCCATACCGGTAGAAAATTGGATCGACGACAAAATCGAGGGTGATTTCCCTAACAAGGCGTTCCTGAACAACTACATCAAGGCACGTCTTACCGGCGTTGAAAACCTGCTCTTGCGATTAAAACTAAACGGCACGCTCAACAAGGTGACGCCAGCGCGGTTAAAGCAAATGATCCTCGACGGCACCGACAGCGTGGAAGAGGAAAAGCCCGAGACAGTCACCGGGGAAAATTACCTCTTCAGCGATCACGCCCGGGTATTCATGGAGACAATCGAAACGGAAGGAACGCGTAAGGTGTACCGGTACACGCTGGACACGATCGAGAAACATCACGACCTGCAAACGCTAAGGTTCACCGACATGGATTACAACTGGCTGGAGGATCTCGATATCAAGCTGCGGCCCACCTGCAAGCTCAACACCCGCTCCATCCACTTCCGAAACATCAGGTCCATCTTCCGGCACGCCCAGAAAAGGAAACTTCTATCTAAAGATATTTACCCGTTCGATGATTTCTCCATCAAGGACGAGCTTTCGGAGCACCGCGACCTTTCCATCGAGGATCTCCGCCTGTTCCGCGATCACCCTGTTGAACCTCACCAGGAGCGCTACCGCGACCTGTTCATGCTGCTTTTTTACCTCATCGGCATCAACCTGGTGGACCTCTTGCACGTCGAGAACATCAAGAACGGGAGGATCGAGTACCGCCGCGCGAAAACCGGACGGATGTACAGCGTCAAGCTGCAACCCGAGGCGATGGAGATTATAAACAAGTACTCGCCCGGGGAGAAGTACCTCCTCAACTTCCTGGACACCTACTCCAAGTACGAGGATTTCCGCCGCCGCTTCAACAAGGAACTGAAAAAAATCGGCGATATCGAGTGGATCGAGCAGAGAACGAAAACCGGCCGGAAGGTGAAAAAGAAGGTGTTCACGCCGCTCTTCCCAAACCTTACCTCTTACTACGCCAGGCACTCGTGGGCATCCATCGCCGCTGAACTCGAGATCCCGAAAGAGACGATACAAATGGCGCTTGGCCACGGGGCGCGATCCGTGACGGACCGGTACATTAACTTCAACATGAAAAAGGTGGACGAGGCGAACCGGAAGGTCATTGATTACCTCAACGGTAACACGTGAATATTTTACCACGCCGTCCTCTTCACCGGCGCGTGGCTCACCGGCTTTATCTCCGCCGGGAGATCCATCTTGTAACAAACGTATAGCCCTATCATCGTCGCCATGATACGGTCGTCGTGCATGCCATCCTTGGCCCCGGTCTTTCCGTTCTCCTTCTCCTCGAACACCAGTGCCTCGTCCACCGTGCCCTCGTCGCGCTCCACGTACCCGCGCTCCCGGATTATCCCCTTGTAGTTGGTGATGATCATCGGCTTGGTGTTCCGGTTGGTGTTGAACCCGTACTTCACCGGCGCGCCCTCCCGGATCTTGTCCGGTGACGTGCGGCTGTACAGGTTGGTGTAATATTCCTTGATCGTCTCGAATATATGCTCGCTCTCGTCCTCCCCGCTGTCGCTGTCGTACGTGTTGCTCTCCACGACCAAAAGGGCATCGTTGTACCACTTCGCGATTTGCGCCGCCATCCATATCGTCACGTCCTTGTCCTTGTGACCGTAGTACAGCGCAACCACCTCCGGCTCTTCCCCGTACATCATCCAGTACCGGTCGAACACCTTGATGACGCCGTAGTCAGCCGTGTCCGACGTACCCCTTTGCGGGTCGAACACCACCAGGTACCGGTTGCTCACCCGGATGGACGTGTCCGGGAACTCCCACACGTGGATCTTGTTCTTTCCCCGGGCGAAACGCACGGGTTTCTCCCCGGTCTTCACCGCGTTCGTGGCCTCGTCATCTACAACGAACTCTATGTCTTGCAGCACCTCCCTCCTCCGCTTCGTTTCTATAACGGCTATTTCCGGGGCGCATCTCGATACCAGGTCTCCCACGCTCTCCGGCAGCGTGCAGTCTTTCCGCAATGCCTCCACGTGCTCGGGGTTGAATACCGGGTTCTTGAGCGACTGGAACGCCTCCGTGTCGTTGCTCGGGAACTCCTGCTTCATCTTCCACTCGCTCGGCATCGTGGCCCGCCGCTTGCGCCGCCAGTTAAGGTTCTCAAGCGTGCATTCGGTGTGGTTGTTCCACAGGTTCCACTCGTACTCGTTCATCGTGGCGATGAAGTCGGCCATGGTGCCGCGCTTGGTGCGGCCGTTATGCATGTAGTACCGACCGTTGAATAGCTCCTCGTACAGGGGTATCTCGAACCACGGTGCGAAAAACGCCTCGTAGGCCGTTTCCCCTTGCTTCGCTTTCAGCCATTGCTGGTGGAAGTAGTCGCCCTCTCCGTTGGCCGTGCTCTCCCGGACTATCATCGTGTCCGGCCCATCCGTGAGCGAGGAGATGATGCTCGATTCAAGCATCTCGGGGTTATTGTTCTCCGTGGTCGGGTAGAACGCCATCTCGGAGAAGTGCACCATCTTGATGTCTTGCGACCGCACGCTCTCGGGTTCAACTGCCGTTCCAACGGTTATGCGGCACCCCCTCTGCGGGATCTCCTTGATATTCTTCAGCCCGGCGAAGCTGCCTATGGTTAACTTTTCACCGTTGATTGGCGGCATCAAGGCCACCGAGTTGTCGTACATGGAACGGATGTTCACCGCCGCGGTCAGTATATGAGCGCACACCACGCTGTTCCAGTTGCGCCGGTGGACGGTCTGGATCCACTTCATGTACATCTGTATCAAGGTGGAGAAGCCCATCTGCTTCGCCTTCAAGACCTGCACGTTTATCTGCCGGCCTTCCTTCCTCTGCCTTTCCAGCACGCCAAGCAACCGGCGTTGCGCACGGTTCAGCTTGAAACGGATATCCTCACCGGTCTCCTTGTCGCGGATGGTGATGCACGAGATGGCGTAGAACTCGAAGTCGTAATTGTACCGTTCCTCGCAAAACTTCAGCCAAAAATACTTGATTTCCTCATCCCGGGGTGTCCTTTTCAGTTGGGCTCGTAGCGCGGCCTTTACTGACCCGTGTTTTTCAAGTAGAACGACGGCGGGGAGGGTCGCCATCTCTACCGGCAGGTAAAATTCTTTAGGGTTGTAGTCCGATACCGTCAACAAGAAGCGCTCCCCGGTGCAGTTAAGCCCGGAGACGGGGTCGTGATCTTTTTTTTTTCAGCGTTACGACGCGCGTTCTCTTGTATCATCCGGTTCACGTTCATTACCTCAACATGTAAACGATTATACCGCCGCCTATCATCCCGCCAACGAGGTAGATGGTTCTCTCGTTGCGGGTCCACCAGGTGTCCTTGGGTTTGATGGTGTAATTCGCGATCAACGCTTCCATCTGCTTGTTCTTCATCGCGATCTGCTGCTCCCTTACCTTCAGCAGCTCCCGGTCGAGTTCCAGCCGGTTCTGCAACGCCGCGGTCGCCTCGAGGCTCACGTCAAGCCGCGCTTGAAGGTTAGCGATCACGCTGTCCGCCAGGTTCAGCTTACGCGACTCCATGCGGTACGTGTCCACGTGGATCGCCACGGCCGTGTCGAAAGGACACAACTGCCCCCGGGTCATGAGGCTGTACTGCGCCTTAGAACTCTGGCCTATCAATAACGATAGAACTGTAATCAGAATAACTCTTCTCATACTGCTTTACCAGTTGTAACTGTTGCTTTTGTAACTTATCGAATCGCTCCCGTTCCAGGGAATCCCTCTCGCGTATCGACCGGATCATCTCACCGGTGAGCGCCATGGTGATGGAATCCACCTCGATAACGTGCTTCACCTTCTGTTCAGCCAGTTCCTGCCGCAGCGATTCCGCCTCTGCTTTCAATCCCCGGGCGTGAATAACGCCAAATGCCACGGCGACCGCCAGGAGCGCGCACAACGCTATTATGATGTAGTCTTTCGCCTTCATTGGAACAGGTGCCTGTATTCTAACGGTAACTGCTTTAGCAATGCCGCGCGGATCTCGTACTTGTGTATCTTCAAATCCTTGTTCAAGTCGAAAATCGGGTTGGCCTTTGCCACGCTCTCGCGGTCTATCACGTAGTTGTCCGGCTTGCCGATCATAGCCGGGTAGAACACCGCGCAATAGACGTCAAGCCAGTTTTTCATTTTGCCCTTGTACGGCGCGAAATACTTCAACACCCAATCCATTTGCTCCACGTTCGTCATTTGGGCCAACTCGCTCGTGGTGGTACCAAGTGCCCTCGCTGTCCTCGGCATGAACTGGATAAGCCCGGTCGCCCCAGTGATCTTGTTCCGTATAGCCGGGTCAAACGTGCGTGCCGTTTCAAACCACATCACGAACATCAGCCAGTCGGCGTCAATGCCCAGGTGACACGATACTTCCCGAACTTTCGCCAGGAACTCGTACTTGTTCTCGTCTATTAACTCTTGAAATATCATATTACGCCTCGTTAAATGATCGTTTACTAATCATGTTACTTATGAACTCTATACGGATCTCATCGTACACGGCCTTCACGCTGCTGCGCGTGCGCTTCGGGTTGATGATCTCGTCGTACAGTTCCTGGTGAGCCACCTCGTACACGCTTTCAGCCCAGTCCGGGTTGATGTAGCCGCTCAGGTGGTTACCGTTGTACCTGAAAGAAGAGAAGAAGTTCACGCGGTCCTTGTGGATGTTCACGAGCAGACGCCTCAGCTTCGCCGTCACGGCGTCCTCGTTGTCGTGGATGTGGTTGTCCGCCTGGATGTTCGCTATAATGTTGCACACCTTTTCCGTGCTCAACTCGAACTCGATGGCGGCGATTTTCTTCAGGGCGTCAAGGCTGCGTAACGATGCCTCATCGGCGATCGTCTTCAGGTAATCTTTTATCTCCGACATGGTTTCCTCAAGTTCCTTGCTCCCGGTGTCCGACTTCTCGAGCAACCTCCTGAAAAGGCTGCGTTGCATCCTGTAGTTCATCACTTGTTGAACCGCGGATAACAATATGAAGAACGCGGCAGCCACGGCAAGCATCCCGAACTCGCTGATCCCCCTCGCTATCTCCACCCCGGAAGACGCCACCTCGCTAATTCCCTGTAACTCGTTCATCCCTCTTTCAACTTGTATTTAATGTTCCTGCTATCCAACAATCTCTTTACCTCTCTAACGTCAGCCCCGTCCTTCACCAGGTACACGTTCGACGGCGTCTCCTCTAACACTTGCCGTAGGTACGCGCTCTCGTCGAACAGCCTTTGAAAGGCCACCAGTGATCCCAGCAATATATACAGCTTCATCTTTATAAATTATGACCGGCGTGTAGCTCTACTTTTATAACCCCCCTCACGTCCGTGGTAACCGTTCGCACCCCGCCGCGTATCGTGGCGTCCTCGCGCTTGGCCTGTATCACCAGGTCGTAGCTGCCAATGTTCATCAACTCCGACGCGAGTACCCAGAACTTCACGTTACCATCCTCGATTCCGAATTCCGGGATCGGTATCGTCGGGGCGTGAGCGTTCCTCAACTCCACGGTGATATCCCCCTCGTCCTTGAACGGGGTTACCCCGTCCGGCTCGAATACCGGCACGTCCACGAATATGTCGTTACCGTACCTTTGTTTCGCCTTTTTCGCCATGGTTTTTACTTTTATCTACCGGCTTCACCCTCGTCCAGAAGATCGTTCACCGCGACCTGAACGAACGCCTTGAAGTGTCGCCCGGTGTAATCTCTTATTATCCTCGCGTTTTCGTCCGTCTTCTCCACAACGGGGTTCTCGTACAGCTTGATCGAGAAGGCGTGTTCCCCAACGTCGCGCGTGTTCTCAAAGATCACCTGCGCGAGTTCCCTGCCGAACTCAACCGTCCTGGTCGTGCCGTCCACCCACTTGATTGTTAACGTGCTTAAGTCTATCGTTTTCATTCGCGTTAATTTCATGCGTTCATCCATGACGCTATCCACCCGTAATCTCCGTACCTCCTGTTAAAACGGTACAAGTGCCATGCTCCACCTGATATGTTGTGCGTGTACAAGCTGCCGCCACTGGTGTATATCGGGTAATTGGCCGTTACCTTCACTCCCGTGTGACGATTCGGGTTAACCCACAGCTCCTGTCCATCCTCCGGCACGAGCCCGTTATCGGGCAGTTTTACCGTCGCGTAGTTGCCGTAAACCAGGATAGAGAAATCCAGTTTCGTTGCTTGAAAGGTACCCTGCACTCTCCTTAATGCGAACCTGGCGCCGGCTATGTTCCCGTTCTCTATTAACAGCGCGTTACTCCTGTAATAAACGTTGCCGTCATCCACGTTCTGCCCCTTCACGTCTATCAATATCCCCGCGAGTCCCTTGTACGACTGCGAGGAGCTCCTGTCGACACGTATCTTCATCGGCCCGGTTAACCCTCCGCCCGCCGTGTCCGGGTACGGGTTGTCAGAAATTAACGCCTCTACCGTGTCCGTGTAGCTTGACGGGTAAGCGGGTTTCTCCTTGACGTTGTAGAATTTTATCAACCTTGGCGTTAGCGTCATGGTGTCTTCTTCACCCGTTCCCTCGAGCGATCCAGCGCCTATGGTGAACCCGCCTATCGTTCCGCTGCTCGCCGTGACATCGCCCGTGAACTTCCCGTCGACCGCCTCGATGGAACCGTCGGCGAGCACCTTGAACTTCCCGTCTTTCGTTTGCAGCGTCTCGAGTTCTATCGCCCCTGCCTGTACCTTCTTCCCATCCGCGTTGAACAACGCGATCACGTTCCCTTGATTGTCCTTGAACGTTGTCTTGTTCGCGATCAATTCAATCTCCTTGTCGGTGATGTTGATGCCGGTGGCGAGAAGATCGCTCTCCAGGTTCTGAACGCTAAGGCTTATGCTATCCGCCGTTTGTTGTATCGTGCTGATGTTGGTTTCAGCGCTGCTTATTCGAGAGGTGAGGCTGGTCGCCGTCTGCTCCAGGGTGTTTATATCCTCCTCCGCGCTGGTTACGCGAGAGGTGAGGCTGGTCGCCGTCTGCTCCAGGGTGTTTATATCCCCCTCCGCGCTGGTTACGCGAGAGGTGAGGCTGTTAACGTCTAATTCAATTTGGTAGGTCCTACCGTCCAGCGCCGCTATCGACGCGTTTACCTCGCCAACCTTTTGCGTTATAGTGCTTTGCAGACCCGCCTCCACGTCTGACACCTCCGACCGTATCTCGTCAGCCGATAGCTCTATGGCGGCGTTCATTTGCTCCTCGGTAACCCGTAGCGCTATGTTTTCCGCGTTCACGGTTATGGCCGCTTCCGTCTCGGTTACCCTGCCCTCCAGCGTTGTTACCCTGTTGGCTTGAAGCGTTATCGCGTCCGCGGCCTGGGTGATCTTGGTGTTGTAGTCGTTCGTCACGCTGGCGATCTTGCCGTCAACGTACGACTTCCCATCGGTCTTCTTCCAGTAGTTTTGCTCGAACTGGTTCTTGTTGTAGGTTACCTGGTACCCGAGATCAATTACCCGTTCATCGAGATCGTCAGCGCGCTCGTCGTGATCCAGGTCGTTGGGCCGCGCCGTCGACGCGTTGTTCCCCGCTTCAAGCATCGGGGCCGCGATCCACACCGGGGCGGAGTACGATGCCGAAGAGCACAGGTCGAACCTCTTCACGCCCTTCGTGGCCGTGAACGTTACCTCAACCCGCTCCCAGTCATTCGTGTAAGGGTAGTACGTTAGCGGTTGCGCGGCGTTGTCATTGTAGATCACGCGGAACAGGTACGAGTACCTCCCCGTCTTCACGTAGCATGAAAACGTGTAAACGCCCTCCTGCAGGCTCACGTCCTGCATGAATTGAGAGTTACTCGTGCACCTGAACACCCGGATCATGTTTGCCATAACGCGCTAACCGTTTTGCCTGTTTAGATGTTCGCGTAATACCTCTCGGTGGCATCTGTAAACACGCTATCAACTATCGCTTGCAGTAGCGTGTCGTTCATCTCCAGCGCCGACTGCGGGTGTTCGGAGACAAGGAACATGTAGTTGTTAATCCAGTCCCCGAACGGGTTGTTCCTGATCCTGTTGCAATACTTGCGTATTAGCCTGTCAGTGACGTTCGTGTCATTTTGCAGGTTCCTCGCGGCCCTCAGCGCGGCCGTTCTCACGCGCCCCTTCAAATCGTTGTTGATTAGAAGGTTGTTTTGTTGTTCTAATGTAAGTGCCATGATTATTTGAATTAATTATTATTGTTCAATTATTTGGTACCCTGACGGCAGTCCTTTGCCGTTCAGTAGCGCTTGCAGGGTAGCAGTGTTGCCCACGTCGGTGTAGATCGTCTCGATGCCCGTTTGACCGCCAAAAACCAGCACATCCAACGTCCCCGTGCCGCCAAACACTGCAAGGTCTAAATACCCGTTCTCTATCGCGGTTACCGATGATGGTATGGTTATTCGCTTCAACACGTTAGCGTTTCCGGCAACATAGAACGCGGGTTCTAACTTCGTTACGGCAGAATTGAATATAACGTCTGAGAGTTTCTGCAGCCACGAGAACATTCCCAAATACGCCGTCGGAGCGGACGCGTCGCCGAAATCGAATTTTTCAAGGTTGTTGGCAAAAGGCGTCACGCCATACAACAAATATTCTCCCCCCGAGTGCGATTGAGGCGTGTAGTAAGAGCCGTATTCAAGCGTGATGGAATAGTGAATGAAGTCCGTTATCCCCGCGCAAAGCCTTATCTCTTTCGCGTCTTCAAGCCACGACGGCTTGCTCATCACCCCGTTCGCGTCTATGAAGTCGGCCGTCGCGTCAAAGTAAGTTTTCACGCCCGTCTGGTAGTGAACCCACCAGCCGCGGGTGTCGGGCTGCTTCGCTTGATTGATAGTGACTACCTGACTCTTTTTCGTGCCCGGGTTCGTCGTCTGCACGGTGACCGTGGTCTGCCTGTCCGCTCCCGTCAAATTTTGAGCGGATGCCACGGCGATGCCCCCCGCGCTCGTGGTGAGCGTGAGGGCGTCGCCATTGCTCCACTGCTTGTTAATAACAGCCATAACGTAACGATGATTAGATAACCGTCCAGCTGGTGTTGCTCGTTACCGACAGGTTCTGCGAGGTTCCTTCCCAGTCGAGGTTCACCGTCGTCGGGGTTACGCTCAACGTCGCGTCGCCGGCCGCTTGAGTGATCAGGCACGTTGCCGTTTGACCGCCCGCCGCCGTGACGACCAGTTGCTTGGTTTTCTCGTTCGCGGTGCTGTTCGCGGCTATGCCGGAGAGCGTGATGCTGAAGTCGTACTCGACCGACGCGCCCGGGTCGCCGGCTATTGACACACCGTTGCTCGTTGTTGCCGAGTTCGCCAGGTACGAGGCCGGGAGGGTGATCGTTAGATTTCCCGTGCCAAGCGAGAAGGTTAGCTTAGACGAGTTACTTTTACCCGTGATCGTCACGTTGCCGCCGGTCTTGGGGACCGTCGCGGCGCTCTGGATCGTCACGAACTCGGGTTTGCCCGCCTGGTTAATCGCTATCGGCACGTCGGTCACACCCGACGCGCGGAATGTTAACGTGCCGTTACGGGAATTCCTGCCCGTGTGTGGCGCGGCCGTTGACACGGCCACGGTGTCGTTACCGCTGCCGCTCGTTTTGCTTACTGAAAGCCATGATGGTTTAGCCATGATCTTGTTTTTAGTTTATTGTACTTGTATTAATTATCTCGTTTTCGGTTTCATTTTCACTTGACCCTTTACTTGGCCCTTTAAAAGTTCGTCCAACTGGTGTTGCTCGTCACGTTTAGTGATTGTTCGAATTCCGGGAACACCCATTGCACGTTCCTCGGGGCCACCTGCAGGTACTTGATGCCGGCCATGATGGCGCTCAAGTCGTGCTCCTCGTAGTTGCCACCTAAAGCGGGGGTGTAACCACCCCAGTACTTGAAGTCGAAACGTATGTCGTACTCGCGAAGGAGGTTCTTACCTCCCACCTTCACGTCAGTCTCCTTCACCCACTCGGCGCGCTTCTCGTCTGGTATCACGCCCGTGCTCGGTACCATGCAAAGCCAGAACGCGCCGTTGTATCGCACGCGGTCGTAAAACTCGTACGTCGTTCCCCACGTCCACGCGCCCATCTCCCGGGGTACGCGTTTTTTCTTGCCGTCATTGCCGCGGATCTCGAACTTAGAGGCGGTGAAAAACGTCTCGGGACCGCCTATTTGCACGTCAACCTTGTCGAGAAGGTCATAATAATCTAACCCGGAAAAGAATTGCATGTACGGCCCCGTCTCGCCGTAACTGCTTATCAGTATCGCGTTTTGTCGCGCCGGCTTCATCTTGTTGCCGAAGGTGATGATCTCGTCGCCCACCTCCGGGATGGCCGATCCGGCCTCGCAATCGGTCTTGCCGAGGAACAACACGCCGTCTTCCGGGTGTACCTCGTTACAGCCTCGCCAGTACCTTTTTTGTTTGATGCCCGTGAAGTTCTGGCATATCACGTTGTCGTAGAGCTCGAAGTGAAAGTTGTTCACGTCCTTAACGGTTATCTTCCAGCTGCCCGGGTACTCTTCCACCTCGGCGATCTCCCCCGAGGCGGGGGAGAAGAGGAACGCGCCGCCAACGTGGCTTATCTTGTGGATGACGAGCTCGTTCAGGATCATCTGCCCGCGTACCATGATGTCGTCTACCTCCATGGCCCACTTTCCGCTTGTCGTCCTGGACAGGTTGAACCCCTCCCCGAACATGCCCGGGATGTACGCGGGTGACTTGGCGCCGCCCAGCAGGGTCACGTTTCCCAGCACGGCCTCGGAGCTGGTCACCTTCTCGCTCGTGAAGTTCCCGGCCGCATCCATGCCGTGACCACCGGTTTTGAAGCCCTTTTGTAGATCGGCCCTCTCGGTCGCGGTGAGTTGTCTTAACAGAACGTCGTTCAGCATGGCGTCACCATACTTGTCAATACCCCACTCGCCGGTCTGGAACCCCTCGCGTAGGATGGCAACGAGTGATGACGTCACGCTGCCGCTGGCATCGACGTTCTCGAAAAACGAGGTGCCACCGGCCACGATGCCCTTCAGGAAGGTGATTACCTCGGCCGCCTCGTCTTCCACGTCCTTGCGGATGAACTTGTCGTCCAGCGTGGAGAAAAAGTTCTGGATCGTCCTCGATATCTCCTTTAACGTCCGCTTGGCCGAGAAAACGTTCTCGTCAGTGGGCTCCACGGTCGCGTCGTCCTCCTTGATGATCACGCCCACCTGGGTGATCGAGTTAATCACGTTCGTTATTAGCTGCGTCAGCTGCACGTCGGTCAGGTCCTCGTAGCGTAGCTTGAGGGTGTCTACCCATTCTTTCTCCGTGAGGATCGGGTCGTCCAACGTGGTGCGCACGTAACTGTGGTACGCCGATAGGGCGTACATGTCTAACATGGCGTACAACCCGGCGGTGTTTTCCGTGCCGATCCACTCGCTGTGCTCTACCACCCGGATCAGCTTCACCACGTCGAACTCGTGCGTGGCGACACCACCGCTCACGGAAGAGTCGGGACGGGTTAACTTGCCCCGGAAGTCGTACCAGCCGGTGGCGGTGATCTCGCTGGCTAGTACCCAAAAGCAAAGCCTATTCCCGTCCTCGAACCAGTACTCGGTGACGGGAATAGGCTCAACGTGCGTGTTGCTGCTTAATAGCTCAAACTCGAGGGTGTAGTCCGCGGAGTTGGCGAACGGCTGCCCGTCTCGCTCGTAGATGGGCAAGTTCACGAATATGTCGTTGCCTATACGCTTTACTATCCGCTGTTGCATTTCCCACGCCCTTCAGGTTTTTGTTTCGCTTATTGCTTGGTCGTCAGGGTACCCATCTTCACGGTCTGCAGGCCGGGGAACATCTCGGCGGCGCGCGCTTCAAGAGCCTTGGATATGTCGTACTTCTCGAACATCGTGAACACGCTGCTCGCGAGGATGTAGGCCAACGGCTCCACCACCTGGTCGTGCAAGTTCACCTCGTCGTCCATGGCTATCTCCGTTAACGGGGTGGCCACGGGAACGTAGATGGCTTCCTCTACCACGTGCGAGGTTAACCCCTTCTTCAGCGAGTAGTAGTTCAGGATGTGCTTCGTACCGGAGGTATCAACCTTGATGGACAAGGTGCATACAGGGCGGATAGAGCTGCCGCGCGTGTAGTCGTTCGACTGTATGTTGCTCGTGCGCTCGTTCTCCAGCGCGGCCTCGTGAACGGCCTTCTGCCACCCCTGCATCTTGAAGCGGGTTAGCACGTAAAAGTCCACGGGCAGTACCACGTGACCGGTTCCCTTCTCCAAATCGGGTACGAGCGTGGCCTCCGCGAAGCTCTTGTTCTCGAACCACACCCGCGGCATCACCTTCACGCACCGGCGCCAGGCATCCACGTAGCTGCTCTCTATGTAGCGATCCACCTGAGCGCTGTCGGCGCCGATGATGGCCGCGCCCTGGCTGTCGCTCATGCCGGCCTCGTTCATGATCAGCAAAACCCTGTTGATAAGTTGTTGTTTAGTCATCGTTTTTTTTCGTTAGTTGTTATGTAATCGTCAATTCCACGCCCAGCGCGAGGTAGATAGCCGCGAAGGCAACGCCTTCAAGCCAGAACACCCGGTTCTCCTTCACGAACAGGTACACCAGAACCAGGGCGATGGTCGCGGCGATGGCAACGGCGATGTTACCGTGTAGTATCAGCCACGCGTAAGCGGCCAGGAAGCACGCCCAGGCGCCAGCGTTGTGGATCTTTCGCTCGAACTTCTCCATGAACGCGGGGGCGGTACCAACGAGCCCCAGCGCGCCACAGGCGATGAATATAAGGAAGTCGGTATCGTTAGCCTTCAGGTCAAGCCAAAACGGCATGAGCGTGAACGCCACGGCCCAGCAGAACAGGGTGAAGGCGGATGCCCACAGGCTGTCCTTCTTTTTCCCCCCGTCTTTCAACAGGTAGTAGGTGCGCGATATCGACGACGGGATCCCGTGCATCTTGATCACGATCGTGGTGTATATCGCGAACACGAAAAACGATATGAAGTATAGTGCTTCCATTTTCCCTCGTTTTAATCGAAACGGGTTGCCGGCACGGCTAACCGACTCGCCGACAACCCGTCTCATCGTCTATGAAGAATCGTCGTCTTTATCACGCTTTCAAGTCCGGGAACGTCACGCCAAGCTCGGCGGCCATCTTGAAAAGCCCGTCCTTGTTGGGAACGTCCCTCGCCTCCACGTTAAAGGGTTCGCCCCTCAAGATCTCCCGGGCTGCACGGAACGTGGTCACGCCGGGGAATGAACGCTGCACTTCCTCGACTTCGCCAGCGTCTTTCACGGGCGCTTCCGCCTCGTTCACGGCGGGAGGATCCGGTTTCTCGTTAACCACCTCGTTACCCCCTTCCGCCTCTTTCCTCCTCTCCTCTATGGCCGTTGAGGTAAGCAGCTTAATGTCGCCGCTCTTGAACGCGTCGGTGGCTTCTATGGCTTCCTGCAGCGCCGGGTCGCCCGTGGCGAAGCAGGGGAAGCCGGTGTAGTAGGTAGACCCGTAACCCACGCTAGTGAACGTAACGAACCGGTTTTCACCCTTGTAGTTGACCGACATGGAGCTGCGCGACGTCCGCCGCTGCCGCTCGTAGGTCTTGTATTCTGGTTGTTTCGACATGGTCTCTCCTTTCAAATATACAGGGGCACGGGGCGGGGTGATCCCGTGCCCCGCGCCCCTTCACAGGTTAGGTTAAAGGGTCACGTACACGTTCGCTTCCGGGTTGAGCAAGACGTGAACGCTCTCGTCGATCACGGCCATGCCGCTCATGTCGCGCTCTTGCGTCTTCTTGCCGTCCAGGGGCAGGAACTCGTAACCGTAGGAGTAGGTGCCGGCCCATTTCGGGTCAAGCAGGAATCCCTTGTCGTTCAGCCCGCAGTCGTCCAGGCTCGGGTCATCGATAAAGCGAATGCGCTTGCCGCCCGGGTAAACGATCTCGCTAAAGTCGATGTTGAGCCGCTGGTTGCGATACACGCTGTAGTTCAAACCGCTCGTTCCCAGTATCAACACTTGGAACTTGGGAGATATCTCGCTACCCATGGCGAAGTACTTCAGGTTGCCGCTGTTGTTGTCCTTGAAAGCGACGGATTGCAAGTTCACCAGGGCGTTGACGTCTACCGTGCCGTTCAGGTCTATGTCGCGCGCGGCCTGGTGCATCATCCCCTCTGGGAACAGGGTCATCTCAGGGGTGTTCGACTTGTACTCGGGGAACGTGGCCTTGGCTTGCTGGCCTAACCAGAAGCCGGGCGCGCTGGTCCTTAACATCTCCGTCAAGGCGGTTTGCTTGATCTCCTCGTTGCCCCACTTGATGGTCTTGGTGGCGTTGTCGTACCAGCCGGAGGTGCCGAACTCGATCAGCTTCTTGGGAACGAAGTAGTCGGTCGGGCTGGGCAGGATGCCGAATTGCTCGGTCCTGATCTGGGTTTCCGTCCCGATCCGGTCGCCCCTTAACGCCTTGGTGCCAACCTGCAAGGATGGCACGGTGTAAACGCCGTCTACCTTCTTTCCGTTGATCGGCTTCAAGATCGGCCACCCGCTGGCGCCGTCCTTCGCCACCACGCGGCATTGCAAGCAGTAGGTGGTTTGCGTGTCGCCAGCCTCGTTGTACCCCTTCACTTTCGGGAAGTAAATGGTCTGGTGCAACCCGATGATGGCGTTGCCTTGCCCGAAGTTTACCGCCACTTGCGCGACGGCGCTTTCCGTTATTGCCGCCGCCGTGGTAATCTGTACCGGCGGAGTGGTCACGCGGTTCACCTGGATGATGTGATCGCGTGTTTTCTCCTTCTTTTTCCAGTGGTAGTTGGCCTGGAGGATCGCCATCGTGGGGTAAGAGTACGGGTCTACCCGGATCACCTCCTGCACGAAGTGCTTGCTGATCAACTCCGGCGCCTTAACGCTCGCGTCGGTCAGGTCGATCAGCTCTTCTATCACGACCCCGTTCTCGTCCAGGATCTGGTCGCCGTACAAGGGGGCGGGGCCGCCAGTGGCCTCCGCGAACAGTACCTCCGCCCCGGCTATCCCGAAGACGGAACATAACAGCAGGGCAAGGAGCATCACGATCCCGCCGCCGTTCAACTTGAAAAACTTTCTCATATTCATTCAATTTAGTGGTTATGGTTTCTTCTATTAACTTATCCTCTCCGAGTCCGCGAACGGGTCAACGTACCCTACCGCGCTCCCGGTCTTCGGCTTAGCGGCGGGTGCCGGCTTCGGTACCGCTTTCCTGGACGACAGGTCGGGCAGTTCCGTGGGGGGTTTCTTCTTCTCCTTGATCTCCTCGATGGCCTCGTTCCGGCCGGCCAACTTCGCGGCTTCCGCCTCGGCGGATCTCTCGCCGTCGTAATCCAGACCCTTGTGCACGTTCTCGATCACCTCGACGGGTATGTCTCCGAACATGAGGGCTTCCATGATGTCCAGGATGGTGTTGTTGACCTCTGCCTTCTGCTCGTCCGTCAAGCCGTTGGCCGCCGCGTACTCGTCCAGCCTCGACTTGTAGGCGGCGAAGTTGTCCTTCCGTTGCGCGGCTTCCTTCTCGAACTCGGCCTTCCCGGCGTTGTACTTTTCCAGGGTCTCGTCATCCAGCTTCTCGAGGATGTTCCCGAAGCTCTTGCCTAAAGCGTAGATCCAGTTCTCGCCGCTGCCAAGCATAGCCACGAACTGCGCCACCTCCTCGTTGTCCGATATCACGCGCGCCAGCTGCTCGTTGCTCGCGTTCAGCGCGTCGTACTTGCCGCGTATCTCGTCGCGCTCGGCTAAAAAGCCACCGGCGCGGTCGAAAAGGTCGTCATCGCTTATGTCGTCCTGCAACTCGGCGTCCAGGGCGCGTAGCTTTTCCAAAAAGGCTGCCCTACCCTTCAGCGTGGGTGCTTCCTCGATGGGTTTATCGCCTTCACCCGGCGGTGTCTCCACCGCGGGCGGTGCCTCAACGGGTGGCGTCTCCACTACAGGTTCGCCTCCAGCCCCCTCCGCGATCACCTCTTCCGGCTTTTTCTTCTCTTCTGCCATGATGAATGTTTTAATACGTTTCTCACTTCCACGCGGCCATGCAAGCGTCTTTAAACGTGCGCCTTGCCTATCGCCGCTTTTATTCACAAATAAAATCTTTTATCGAGAAATCTCGTGCCCACGATTGCAAATAAAAAAACATTTCGCTACATTTGTAGCGATAACGCTACATTTGTATGAAAAACAACGCTGAAAGGGATAAAATCATCTTCCGCTTGTGGGAATCCGGGCTCACCTACAAACAGATCGAGGGGATGAAAATTCAAAGTTTCCTATCGCTTAGGCGCATCCGTAACATCGTGTACGGCGGGCGGCACAGGCTGAGGTCAGATCACGAGAAGGAGATTTATCGCTTATTCAGGTTAAAATTCCTCGAGGTTAAAGACGTGCACGAGGCCATCATGCACGTTTACAACAACCAGCCACCGAGAGCGCTCAAGGAGCGCATGATAAGGTACATTATCAACAAACAGCTCGCCAAGCGGCGGGCCAATAAAGACAAATCATGATTATATCTATCGACTTCGACGGGACAATAGTGGAAGATCACTACCCCGACATCGGGAAGCTGATGCCCGGCGCGAAAGAGAGCGTCCGGCGACTGCACGAGAACGGCAACCTCATCATCATCAACACCTGCCGAGATGGCCAGCTGCTGCTCGAGGCGATCAACTTCCTCCTGGAACACGATATCCCGTTCGACCGGGTGAACGACAACCTACCACGCAACACGCGCGAGTACGGGTCCAACTCCCGAAAGGTTTTCGCCGATATATACATCGACGACCGCAACCTCGGCGGCTTCCCGGGGTGGAAGGCATGCATGGCCGTGATTGAAGGTAAAGGCGTTGTTGAATTTCTCGCTTACACGGGGAAACTCAACCATCCCGTTACTGCCTCCGTGACCGTGTCTGACGACGGAAACATGATCGAGGTGGCTCATAATACCTACATTGACGTTGCTGACAAGAAACGCGGGTACTTTTATAAAACGATTAAAGGGTTTCGGGAATTCACAGCTTCACACAGCCGGGCCGACCTTCATCGGTGTATCAACTGTCACGTTGAAAAGGTGATCCCGTATGGCATAAACTTTTGCAGCGAATGCTTCGATTTGTCCTACGCCAACCCCGGGAAAAAAAACCAGATGACGCGCCAAAGTGCGCGAAATGCGGGGGAGAATTGTCGAAAACCTTTTTCACGATACAACGTGACGGCGAGACAGGGGTTAATGTTTGCAGGTCTTGCGGTAAAAGTGGCATTGATTACTCACTGCTGCAGGGTACCACTCACTCGGAGATCAACACCATTGACGATAAAATAAACGAAACAACAAGGTGCGCGAAATGCGGTGTCGAGATTAACGATTCCAATCGCGCTCCCTCGCGAGATAACGTGACCTTCACGACAACGTTATGCAAGGCTTGCGAAGAAGCGGTTTCATGGCACCTCCCCTTTTTGAGAAACGAGCAAGACGACACGTGCGATGAATGCGGCAACAGGCTGACCGACCCGTATTACCTTATTCACTTTCACGGCGCGCCGGACTTAAAGGTTTGCCCGGCTTGCGCCAAAGCGTTTAGAGATGCTGGCAATGAATACGACCTCGTAAAAAACAGCATGATAGACTTGGGGGATAATATCTTCGTTGACGCCGCAAATCAAAAACGCGGGTACTTCGTGAAAACGAACAAAGGCTTCAGGAGAATGTCCGATCATTCCGCGAATGCAGTCATTGGCACGTGCTACAGGTGTAAAGAGATGAGGTTAATGCCGGCCGGTTTCAACCTGTGTAGCGAATGCCTCGATTTACGCAAGCTACCCATTAAAACGTGGGTTGATAACGCCGACGAACAACCCGCTGAAAAGCTTAAAACCCTCCGTTCACGTCCAAAAAGCAATTAAATGAAGTACCTCTTCCCGGTCATCTTCCTGCTCGTGTTCCTGATATTTGGCATAGAGCTCGGCTACACCGCCACCTCCCCGTGGTGGACCCGGGTAACGTACATCTTCCAGCACGCGAACCTCATGCACCTGCTCGTGAATTCCGTGTCGTTCTTCTTCCTGTTCCGGGCGTTGGAAAGCATGCTGCGGCCTCGCCGGATTACCTTGACGGCACTGGCCGCCGCCGTGGCCGCCGCGTTCCTCTGCGTGTACGACAAGCCCGTGGTGGGTGCCTCCGGCATGGTCTACGCCATGGTGGGGATCTACGTCGCCCTGGTCGTTCAGTACTGGAACGGCAAGTTCAGGCATCCTAAAACCAGGTACCAGGTGACGGTATTCCTCGTCGCGGTCACCATCGCCCTGGTCGTTTCCTTCTTCAAGGAGAATACCGCTGGCATGCTGCACCTCGTCTCCATGGTACTCGGCTTCGCCGGGCAATTCACGATAGAATCCATTTACAAACACGTTAAATACAAAAAAAATGAACGAGAAAACGCCCGTGCATTTAAATAGCGAGAACATCAAACACGACGTTATTTATCTTGATTTATTGAAACTCGACAAAGCTGCCATGAACATGCTGCCCGATGTCAATTCCAGCTGGAGTAACTACGTCGTTGTTCACGTGCTCGCGAATGATTGTGTAACTCTTAAAAAACCTCAGCACCCGTTTTACCGGTGGGCTCCAGTAGATAGTGATACTTACCCGATATTCTTGCGTACAGCCTACCAGTACTCGTTCGTGAGAATATCACTCCCGTTTTCACCGTATCCAAAACGACCGGGCGAGGTACAGCGTTATTTACAACCTCTTCCCAAGGCGTGGCTTCTCGTTGGACGACAATTATTGACCGCAATTCACAATTATCCTATAAACAAAAAACAACATGAAACTACTCGACAAATTCCTCAAACGCCTCGGCTACGTGAAAGTGCCGAAGAACTCACTGCTACCCACTGGTAAAGTAACGTTTAAAAAAACCGTTGAACCGGTACTCTTGCAATCAAGAAAAGCATTCGTGAACGCTCGTGAAGACGTGGACTCGTTAAACAAGAACTATTGCGCCAAACTGGTCGTCGAGGAAATAGTGGAAGAGGCTAAAAAGCACGTCTACTTTGAATTTGAACATAATGCGGAGCTGGACGCGACTGTCGTTACCGGTACCCTCACGGTTCTCCCTTTTAAAAAAGTTTAAAATCATGATACGAAACACTCCTAAAACGATTCAACAAGACAGTATAGATAAAAATACGCGTGTCACTGTTTTAAAGTTAATAGAGGAAAGGGTGATGCTATTTCACGAGTTGACAAAATGCCCTTTTGGTGATGAACGTTTCGACCTGAAGATGCGACTATACACGTGCGAACAAAAATTAAAACACATCCTTGGCGATGATGACTACGTGCGACACATGGAAGTCCAAAACCTGGTACCCCGTCCGTGAATATCGCGTTTAAAAAACGAACCGGCCTCGAATTCGCTTCGGGGCCGGTTCCGTTTTCAACATGAAAAAAAATCCAAACATGAAACACATTGCTCGTGCATAGCTATCATTGCAGTTCCTTGAATCTATCCAATAACACCTCCACCTCCAGCTCTGCCTCCTTCCCGCCGATCAACCCGGCTTCTATCCGTTTTTGAAGCTGCTCCGACTGTTGCAGTAGACCGAACATCTTGTTCTCGTCCGTGCCGAACCTTTCAAGGTGCCGGTAGAACGCCCCCGGGTCGTACCTCAGCAGGTCACCGTGCTCGCTCGCGTGGAAGCTGGTGATCCTCCTGTACCTCTCCGGGTTATTTTTCTTGATCTCGTTGAACTGGTTCTTGTAGAAATCCGTCTTGTCCCTCAACGTCCACAACTTCCTTTCCAGCGGGCTGTACTCGCGCGGTTGCTTCCATAGCACGTTCGCTATCGCCATCCCGCTCACGTCAACCGACTTTTCCGGGTCAAGGACTTGCGTGCCAAGAGTGAACATGTCAAGCACGAACTTACCGGTACCCGCGGCGTACCCCCTCGTGATGGTCTCTATTGCGCTCGGGTTGATGTCGAAAATGCCCGCGACTACTGCGGTATCATCTTTCTTCAGTCGGCTACGGTCTTTCGTGTCACCGCCTCCCCATACCCACAGAACGTCAGAAACGAACTGGGCGCCATCGCTCACGTTGCGCTTACCCAGCGTCCGCTCGGCTTGGGTACCCTTTGTCGCGTTGGTGAACTCTGTCCGGTAGCTCGTGCCGCCCATGAAGTTGGTGTTCTGCCAAACGTCGAAAAGGGGTTGAATCGTGGTTGGCGTTGCTCCCCTCACGGCCATGGTCGGGTTGTAGGTCAACTTTTCCGTCCTCTCGTCTATCTCGATACCGTTCATCCAGAATATTAACTGTTCCGGTATTATTTCCCCGAAGAAGTACTTCGTACCGTCAAGCAGCGCTTCCGACACGCCCTTTTTCCCGCGGTACGCCAACCCGGCCTGAACGCCGAAGCCCCAGAACGCGCGTAACGTTTGCGGTAGCGGTATCTTCACCTTGCCCATGCACAGGTTGTTCATCAGCTCCCACTCGGTCCACTCGCGTTCATCGTCATCATCCGGGTCAGGCATCATCAACGCTTGCAAAGCGCCTCCCGCCATAAGCAGGCTGGTCGTCGCGATCATTAGCTTTTTCACGCGTGGATCCCTCACCATGCGGAAGATCTTGTTAGACCCCTGTACCGTGGCGTTGAAGAACGAGAACAGGGTGCCGAAAAACCTTTGCGTTCCCTTCCGGTCGAAGTTGACCGACGCCTCTTTAGAGTGCATGGCCGATTGAACGCGGCTATATTTTGGCGAACCGTCGACGTTCTTTTGCTCTCGACTTGTCACGTAGGTGGCAAACCGGGTGATCAACTCGCTCGCCTCGGTTAACGTGCCGAACAACGGGCGCAAGCCACCGGCGTTGGTCACGCCGAAGCGACCGTGCAAAACGACATCCTTGGCCGTGGGCGTGATGGCGCGCTTCATGTCGGTGCGCAGCTGGTCTATGTCTTTCAGGAAGCTCCAACCGGTTTGCGCGCCGTCCTCGAAGAATTCCTTCAGGTAACGGTCGTACTTGTTGCCCTCCGCATCCTTGAACTCTTTCCCGGTCTTGAACTGCTCGGCGAAGGCGTAACGCCAAACGGCACCCTGCAATTGAGGATGAAACGTGTTCCTCGTGAACTGCAACTGGTAGTCCACCCCGAACTCTTGCAGGTGCCCGATGCTCGCGACACCCCAGTCCCTTATGAAGTTGGCCACCGCGAACGTCGGGTTATACTGCGTCATCATCGCGCTCATGAAGCGGGTACCCTTCCTTAGCCCCTCGCTTACTTGTTGCATGAAATGCAAGTCGCTGTGATCCGGCTTGCCGAAGTTCCGGTTAAGGACGTTGGCCACGCGCTCGCCATCGTAGTTCTTGGTGAACACGATCTCGTACTCCTTGCCGTCACGTAACACGACAACGTTGTGCTGCCCGCGTTCCGCCGCCGTTAACTGGGCTATCCTGCTCGCCTCGCTGTCAACGTGCTTCACGTGAAGGTTGTTGTACGCGTTGCGCTCCCGTTGCGCCAGGCGGGTCATTAACCGCTCGTACGCCGCCTTCTTGATCTTGCCGGTGTTGTAGTTTAACGTTGCTTGCTCGCGCTGCTCCTGCAGCCCCCGGATGGCCTTGTATATCTTCTTGTCGTCCTCGAAATGCCATTCGGGCGGACGCTCGTACGTGCGCTCGTAGATCATTTCACCGTTCTCGTTAAGCTTCCCGGTGCTCACGTAATAGACTTGCTTGAAGCCGAAGAAGTCGTGCGCCCGAGCGAAGTCGGCGTTTTCCTCGGCGAACTTCAAGAACTTTTGCTTGGTTTGGTTCTTCATCGCCGCCATCACGCTGCTCTCGCCTATGCTTTGCATGTAGGCCAGCGGGTCACCAGCAAGTGTCTGCCGACCCCTGGCCTTGATCAACGCGGCGTTAAACGGGTTGTTCGGGCTCTCGTCCTTATCGGTAACGTAATACAGCTGCCTGTCGCTCAGGTCGCGCTCCCTCCAACCCCTCTGCGGCACGTAGTACTCCCGCTTGCCACTGGTGTACTCATAGTAGGTCTCGGCGTCTATCATGCCGTGCTTGTACTGTAGATCTAGTGCCCACCGGTTAACGGCCCTCACGTGTTCCCACACCTCGTCAATCAGCTTCTTGCCTATAGCCGCCTCGAACTCCGCGATGTAGGCGTCTGGCGTTACCCCCTTGCCGTTCGCGTCGCGCACGTTGTTCTCGAATCCTCGCGCCCCACGTGCCGCCACGCCTTGCAGCATGTCGGCCTCCACGATATCCCGTGCCTGCAAGTAAAGGCTAATCTTGTCGTAGGTAGATATCGGCTTCTTATTTATAACATCCCCGGTGGCCTCATCAACCACGTTCCAGCGGTACTCACCTGTCGGCTTCTTGCCGTCCTTGGTGGTATCAAGCACCTTCGCCACTTTCCTCAACGTCTCTTGAAGCGGCTCGATCCGTGTTTTCTCGTACTCGTTGATCAACGATGTTGCCTGGCTCGCGCTGGTGATGAAGTCGTAGTAGGCGTTTGTCTCGTCCGTGAGTTTCGCCCCTTCTCTCGCCATCAACGAGAGTAGCTTTTCCAGCGGTCGGGCGCGGTCTATGAAAGCGGTGTACCACCGGGAGATCTTCGCCATCTCCTTGTTCACCTCTTTCAGTACCCCGTTCTTCTGGCTGTTGAACGCGTCCATCACGAACGCCACGTCCACCGCGCTCATCATCGAGTTCAGCGTGGGCGGCTTGGGTATGCCCAGCGTGAAGTTCACCATGTTACGGGTCTTCTCGTTGTATTCCACCATTTGCCGCGCGAACTCGGCCATGCTCATACCCGCAACGTACTTGGGCCGCTCGATCACCCCGTCCATCTTGCCCTCTACCTCGAACCCGGCGGGATCTTCCTCGACCCTGAAACGCGGGTCGTTTTCCGTGCGCCAAACGTCCTTACCCTCGGCCAACTCGGAATAGTACCAGCGGGCGTAATCGATATCATCAAGCAGGTCGTTTATCTCCCGCTGTGCCGCCTCGGTAGATATGTACTTCGAGTATTGCAGGAATTTCTCGTAAGAATCTATGTTCTTATCGAAGATCTCCTTGAACTTCTTCGCGCTTTCCACGTCGAGTATCGGGTATCCGTTCCTGTCCGGCTTCAACCCGATGAGATTCTTGTTCCTGAATATGGGTCGCAAGAAGTCCGGCCCCGCGCTCCTGTAGTTGCTGTAAGCGAAGTTGTAAATATTCACAAGAGGGTTAACGGGCTTAACGATCTCCCTGTCTTTCGGCATTTCGAGATTATGAACACCGTTGGCGAATATCTCCCTTCGCATGTCAACGTGCTTCATCACTCTTCGCTCTTCCCACTTCTTTTTAACTACTCGAAGATCCTCTCTCCTCGGCATTAGCCTTTCAAGCGGGCGTGCAGCTTCTGTCGCTAACGAACGGAAGCGCGCGTCATCGGCTAACCCGTCTCGTGCCTCAACACCATCGAGGCTTTTCCCCTTCACCATGTCGCCTATGGTCATGTTCACGAGATCGTCTATCGTTACGCGGCTTATATCCTCTGCCTTCCACGGCGTCATCGTGTCCATCAGCCAGTACCAGGCATCCTTTAGCCAGTTCTTTATGTCGTTTATCAGCCGGGTTGCCTTGGCGAAAAGGGTCATATCCCCCGTCTCCTTCGCGTCGCGTTGCATCCTGCCGAACACCTCCGCGCCTTCTTTCCCGGTTAACCGCGCTTTTACCTCGCTCGCCACCTGGCTGTCATTATTCAGGTAAGAGTAGTTCGGGTCGTTCACGATCTCACCCCAAAGGTCGGTCTGCTTGAATAGCTCAACCCCGTGCCTCCACAACAATGGGTTGTTCTTTTCAAGCGCTATATCCCACAGGTGGCTGTACTCGTGGATCGGCGTTTCCGGGTTTACTCGCTCCTTCACCAGGTAAACCTTCCCGCCTTCCATCCACCCGTACACGATTGGTTTACCGCGCTTGCCGCCTACCACGTGACCCGGGCGGGTGAAAAACCGTATATGCTCGTCTATTTCCAGCGCGTTCTCATCGAATACCACGTAGTTGTAGCTGTCCTCGTGTTCTCCCTTGCTCAAAAACTCTGTTGGGTACTGGATGCCGTCAATACCGGCACGAAGGAGGAACAAGGAGGCTTCTTTTTCAGAGCCTAATCTTTTTGATATTTGTTTGTAAACATCTTGTCCATACAAGTCTTCTCTTAATCCATACTCAACTCTCCCATCTTTATATTTAAGCGCAAAATTTTCCCAATTTATTTTTAGTGTAGATAGGTCATCGATATAACCATCTTTATCAGATTGAATGGCTATATCATTCATTTGCTTTTCCGTGAGCGGCTTATCCCACCTCATGAAGTTCAGCTCATCTACCGTCTTATCGCCGTGGATTTTTACTTTATATAGGTTGCGGTCTTTATTCCTTTCGAGTTTTATATCAGCCAAGTTTTCAGGTCTATGTTTCTCTAAAACCTCCACGTAGCCATCGTAATAATCATCATCCTTGGCTTCCTCTTTAGCGTTGTTTATCTCGTTGTCAAACCACCCTTGCACGCCTTCAAGCATCTCGTCGGGTGACAATCGCTCGGCAAACAACTGCTCGTTCGCGAATAACTGCTCTTGCAGCATCGCCAAGTGTTCGCCTTGCACGCGGTAGTCGTAATTGGTCGGCTCGCCATTTTCGTACAAGGATATGCCGTTTACGTTTAGGTTTTTAATCGCTCCTAACCCCAACTTTCGCGCGTATTGTCTTCCTATCCCCTCTTTATCCGTGAAGTACAATCCCCACCCGTACGCTTGCGCCCCCTCGCCGGTTCCCATGTAATCTGTAGAAAACCTGTCAAATTCATGTGGTGATCCGTGCCAACCAGTGTGAAATTGCACGTTTCTGGCGTTCACCTCCTCAACCTCCGCGAGCCCGGTTGTATCTTTGTACTCGCCGCTGTAAAGTGCCTGCTGAATAGAGGTAATTATTTCCGCCAAAGGTTTTCCCTCTGCTCTACGAAGTTTAATAGCATCATAGAAGTACTCTACCACGTGAGCGTTTCCGTCATTAGTAATACCTAAATTCTCTTTCGGGGTTACAACTATACTTATACCGTTTTTCTCGCCGTGATTATCAAAATTAGAAACAGTTGCATTGTGGTTTGATAGGCGTATAGTTACTATTTTTCCGTTTTTAGTTTCAAAGGTAGCGTATTGACTTGCTTTATGCTGTATATCCTTATTTATATTTAGTGCTTTGGCAGTTTCCCCGATAAATGTTTTTTCGTGTGTAGGGAAATTCAGTAACTTTTCTTTTAGTTTTTCCAAATTTTGTAGTACCTTTGCACCATCAGCACTTGAAATGACGGTTTGTTGATACCCTTTTTCTGAAAGGGAGTAGACGGTTTCAGGTGCTGTTGCTTTTTTCCGCGCCTCTGCATACTTCTTCACTGCCTCCTCATCCGTCACATACTCCACCGGTATCCCCGCCTTTTCAAGCACCGTTTCGATGGCCTTCAAGGAAACTTGATCAACTTCACGCTTACTTGCTCCCTTCTCTCCCGTCACGCGAAACATCGCTTCGCCCTCCAGATCCGCCCCGTGACCTGATGCATCTTCACCCGGCTCTTGCTTCAGGTTGTAAAACGTCTTGTTTTCCTCGGCCCGCTCTTGCACGTACCTGTCAACCGCGTTCTCTCGCTCGGCGGCCTTCGATTGATTCTCCTTCCGGTACTTTTCAGCGAGTTCATCGTGCCGGTCCTTCAATCCCTCTATTCGTGCCTCTATGTCGGCGATCCTGGTTTTCGCTTGCTGCTCCTGGTTGATTATATCGTCAACCTTAACACCTTTCTCTGCCAGTTTTTGCCGCTCCGCGTCGAGGTCGCGCTCGGCTTTTTCAAAATCCTTCTCGTATCGCTCGAGTTGCATTTCCCAGTAGCCACCTTTCTCTGCCCAGTTCTTAACGTTTTCAAGGGTCGCCCTTTCGGTTTCTACCTTTTCTTTTTGCTTGTTATATTGCTCGTACTTGCGATTCACGAAAGCCAAGTCCGATTGGATCCGCGTTTTCTCCGTTTCCAACCGCTCTTTCTCGATCATCAGCTCTATCTCGGCGCGAACGTCCGGGTCTTTTATCAGTGCCGTTTTGAGTTCACCGGTGTCGATGTCGCTCACGTCCACGGTCTCGGCTCCCTCCTTCATGGCCTCGTTGTAAAGCCCTTGCTTGACCTGTAACCTTTGAAGCATGAACACGTCTGAGCTGTCGTCCGTGAGCATGTAGTTGATCCGTATGTTATCCCACTTGTTGCCCTGTCGCCATCCCCTGCCCTCCACTTGCCTCAACTGCGTGAAGTTGTACGGCAGGGAAAGGATGTACATGTCGGTCGTGTTCGCCTGCAGGTTCATTCCCTCCTTGATGGCCGGGGAGCCTATAACGACCTTGATAACGCCGTTGTTGAAGTCGGTTTGTATCTTCGCTCGCTGGGTCGCGGACGTGGCACCGGTGATGATTGCCACCTCTTTCGGGTTAAACTTGCTCTCTTTAACCAGGTAGTCGCGTATCATTGGGAAGAACTCTATACCCAGCTCTGAATATATGATTTGGCCGGCACCCGGGTTGTCTTTCCTGTTTCGTTCAACCAGCCTAACCGTCGCGTCTATCTTCGGGCTGTTCTTAACGAACTCGACGTGATTTTTCGGCCTTTCCGGGCAGAAATCCGACGCGTACGGCGAGAACGCCGCCGCCCTGGCGTGGGTAATCCCCTGCAGCACCGTCTCGTTATCCGTTAACAAGTCCTGTATCACGGCCATCGTTTCGGCCGTCAAGTCGTTTTGCGTTACCACGTACTCCTTGTTGAACCTCTCCGGGCGTTGCAAGTCCGGGTTGTCTTCCTCTCCCTTTATGTCGATGAACTCTCCCAGCAGCTGCTGGAATAGCCCGTTGTTCCGGAAGCGGCGAACGTTGGTTTTTTGCACGGGCCTGCCGTCCGCCTTTATCTCGAGGTCGTTGTCGGCCTCCATGAAGGTCTCGAAAAATTGATCAACACGGAAGAAGCCCATCCTCTCGAGCGTTTTGTTGGCCACGAGCGACAAGATGGAGTAATATTCCAGCGGCTTGTTCGTGAACGGCGTGGCGCTCAAGAGAACCACGTTACGGCCGTTGTTTTGCTCTTGCAGGTATTGAGAGGCAAGCCATGTTTTGATGCCCAGGTCTGACGTGCGTTGGTTTTGGCTTCGGAAGTCCGATGCCACCTTCTTGTCAAGTTTCACCTTCCCGACTATGTGGTTGGCGTTGTGCACCTCGTCGAACGTCATGAAGTCGAACCCGAAGTCCTCGAAGTTATATGTTGCCCCGCGCATCATCTTGCCTTTCGTTCGCGCGCGCTTGGCTTTCTCGATCTCTTGCTCCCTCGCGCTCTTATGCTTCTTTAGCTCGTCGGTTATGTACTCGAACTTGCCCGATAGCCTGTCGTAGGTGTCCGGCTTGAAGCCTAAAGCCTTGAAGCCGGCGTAGGTCACGATGGTGATCTCCCCCGGGTTGACAGTAAAGTCGGTAAGGTCGTATTTCACGCCAAGGTTGCCCAGGTTGTTTATCGTGGATTCCGGTATAATCTCTCGTATCGTCTCGATCCATTGCTCCAGGATGCTGTTGTTCGGCACAACTATAAGTGGCTTCTCGGCGAAGCCGCGCGTCATGGCCTCGTGCATGGCGATAACGCCGCTAAGCGTCTTGCCGAACCCTACCTCGTGTGCCAGCAAGCCAACGCCCTTAACGGTGAGCATGCCGATGCCGGCTAATTGCACCTCTGTGAGCTTTAGTGGCTTGCCCTTGAAGTTCTCGTTTATCTCGCTGAACAACGGTACGCGCGAGTAGTCCGGCCTGTGGATGGCGTTGTACTCCCGGTTGAAGGCGTTTACGACCTGGCTCCTTTCCCGGTCGTCAAGCTCTTCCTTCAGGAACTTGCCGAATAGATCGTTCGCGGCTGCCTTGCGCCGGTCTCGAACGAGCTGGTTGCGGTTCTTGTCCGTGCCGTACACTTGATAGTTGTTCACGTAGTCGCGTACCTCCCAGTAATGGGAATCGCCGAACGCCTCGCTCGGCAGCTTGGCAGCGAACAGCAGGAAGATATCCTTCAACGACCCTCTGCCTTCTTGCACCCGGGGCGTCGAGATCGTGAGGTTCGCGACGAACTCGGTGTTGGGCGATATGTTGATGTTCTCGATGGTTTTCTTCTCGGGCAGCACCTTTTCAAGCATCTTCCTTTGCTTCTCGTACTGCTCTTTCGTGATGTTGCCCTTGTCTCTCTCGAGTTGTTCAAGCTTGTCGTATATGTTGCCCTCGGCGTAGTAGAAGTCGTGGACCCACCGGCCGGCGTGGTAGCTGGCGTGAGCTTTATGCTTTCCCGGGTTCCTTAGCGTGCCATCGTAGTTGGCGTCCCGGAAAGCGTCTACCTCGCCACTCGTGAACTCGTGCGGGAATTGCAGCGACGCGGGTACCACGTTGTCGCCCTTGCTGTGCGTGGTTTTTAACTTGTCTTTCTTGATGGTTGCCCGGGTAGTCTTCTTGACCGGCTCCCTGGTGGCCTTTACCAGCTTCTCGGCCTTTTCCTCGCTGCCGGTCTCGTCTATGGCGTTGGCTATGTCGTTAAGGTTATCCGCCGTTGGCTCTATATCTAACTTGCCGGCAACTTGCCGGGCCTCGTTTTGGCGTATTCTCTCCAGGGCGTCGTCAATGTCGCCCTCGATGTATTCCTCCATTCGCCCGAAGCGGTTGGATCTCTCCTTCACCTCGCCAAGCACGTTGCCCGGGTGTTTCTCGAACCAGTTATGTTCATCCGCGGCCTCGTGGCCCGTTCGCTTTCTTAGGATAACTATATCGGTTCCTATCTCGGTACCCTTGAACGCCCCGGATGGCAGCCTGTAAGCGTTCTCTATGGTGTACCCGCTTTCTCGCTTGTGCCGGTTCATCCACCCGCTCGGGAGCACCATCGCCAGTATGCCGCCCTCGTTGAGAACGTCAAGGCCGCGCTTGACGAAGTAATCCTCGTACTTGGCGATGCCGCTTTCTTCACCAAGGCCGCGGTACACGCCCCGGTGCTCACCGTAGGGAGGGTTACCCAGTACAAGGTCGTAAGGTGCCGGCATGGGCTTCTTCTTGCCAGCGTCGTCGATGAACTCTGTCTCGAACGACCGGAGGTTCACCTCGGCGTTCGGGTGGAATATCTTGGCTATCTTGGCCGTGGTCTCGTTTATCTCGAAGGTCACCACGTCCTGTTTGCCCTGTGGTATGGCTTGGAGGAAGTTGCCGGTTCCAACGCTCGGCTCTAAAACGCGTAAGCGCTTGTTTTTCGGGAAGTATTTAGATATAAGATCACCGACTACCTCTACTATCTTCGCGTCGGTGTAGTATTCATCGAGGATGCCCCTGCCTTCCTTGGCGATGCCGCCGCTCACGTAGTGTGAAGCGATGGTTTTAACGTCATCCGTCACCTCGCCGGTTATTTCTATTTTACCGTCTTTAACCCCCGTGACGGAGGAGACGATCTCGTGGATCTCCTCGTTGGCGTAACTCTTGTTTACATCATGCTCAGGTCTACTTCCAGGTTCACCGCGGCGCTTTCTAACGTTCCGCCGCTTGCCTTCGCGATCCCTCGTAGCGTTTTCAGCAGGCGTTCCGGTTCCCACTTGGACAGTTTCGGGAAGTTTTTCTCGTCCAGGTTCAGTTCGGCTATGATCTGTGCCGCCGTCTTCGTTGCTTCCATGTTCTTGTTGTTCAAAGGTGAATAAGCTACCCTGTAAAGGTACGTCTTTTCCTTGACTTTCACCACTTTTCGGGCGTTTATTTTGACGTTTTCTTCGCTTTTCGTTCCGCTCTACCACCTTGCCCGCGAACTCGGCGATGCTACCGCCGTCGTACGCGGGTGTCGCTCCCGCTTCCGCGGGTAGGTTGATAGACTTAAAGTGATCATTTAGCCCATTTATTAGCGTTTCCGCTAATTCTTGGGCCGTCACGTCCGTGTTCGCCCACTGGTTACGCGCCCCAGTCCATTTATTATCACGGGTCGTTACGCGCCAAAGAATATGCGTGCCTTTAACCTTGTAATTGTCGTACCCGCCATCCCCGTAACCGGGTTCGTAAGGGATAGACACGTATACGCCGTATTCGGGATTCGCCTTGCTCCAAAGTATGAACGTCACGTTGCCACCTGCCGGGGCGATGTTCACGTTCAATATTCGCGGCTTTCCCTTCTTGTCCGTGTCGTGCTCCAGCCCGGTCATCTCGGCAACGGCTTTCACGAACTTGGTGGCGTCACGCTTGATCACGCCTTTCGCCAGCACGCTGATCGGGTAATCGGCAACGATGCCCTCGGTTGAATAGTTCTTGTCCGATAACCGGAGGTTGGCCAGCTTGTTGTCTATCTCGTTCAGGAGCGTCTCTACCTTCTCGATCTGCTCATCGGCGCGCTCCTTTATTTCGCCGGCTCGCTGTCTATCACTTCCTGCATCTTCCGATTCACTTCTGATAGCGTCTGATGCTCTTTCAATAGCCTCCGCCTCAACTGCAATAGCTTCTGCATCTCGTCCTGTTGGTTTGCTTTCATCTTGTTGTATTTTCGTGATTTGCCTTCCTTGCCTTTTCAAGTTCGGGAACCATAGACCGGTCGCGAAGTTAAGCACGTCTCTCGCCCCGGGAACGTTAACGATCTTCCCCTCTCGCACGAACTCTTGGAATATTCCCATTCCGTTCTGCTCGTAGTTGATCGGTATCATGATCCCGTACGTGGGGAAAACGGCCCAGTCTATCCTCGGGTCCGTCATCAAGTCGCCCATCTGCATGTAGTTCTGCTCGGTGATGAGCGTGAATGCCCTCGGATCGCTGAATATATTGTTGTCACCTATGCCCTGCTTCTCCACGTTGAACGGCATGAACGCGTCGCCGTACTTCCCGGAGCGCCTGTTCTCGAACATCGGCAACTCTTCGAGATTCTCGACAAGTTCATTTATCGCCTTGTAGGCCCTATCGCTTTTCACTGGTGCCGTCACCTGTGGCATCGGTCCCGGTTTAACGATTTCTGCCTCTTGTCCACGGGGCGCCTCCTCGTTCAGGTCTTCTAGCTTGAACTCCCGTACCGTCTTTATATCGTCCAGCTCGGCTATGTCGTTATTCGCCACGAACGCCCCGTATGCAGATTTTAGCGCGGTCAACAGGTCTTCCGTTACCTGTATTCCCTTCGCCTTTATGTTTTTCAGTATCTCGCCGAACTTGTACACGCCCAGCTTTGTGTACGTGCCTATCAGCCGGGTACCGGCAACGAGCATCTTCGCCTGCTTTTCCGCCGTGGTGTCTATTATTCCCAGGTTGTCAGATTTCAAGTCGTTGAACGCATCCAGGAAGTCCTTTAACGCCTGGTCTCGCTCCTCCTCGAGCTGTTCCAGTTTCGTTTTTTCCGCTTTCTTGGCGGCTTCCGCCTCTTCTTGCTCCGTGGTCTCTTTTAGCTTCTCGATAGCTTCCCGTGTTGACGTGTAACGCTTTTCCGGCGTTAACTTGTGTTCTCCTACTGGCGTTACGATTGCCACCCTTTTCCCGTTTCTAACGAGGGAGCGCAACGCTTTTTCGTTGTTACCGATAAACACGTCGATTTTATCACCATCTTTGCCTTGTGAACGCTTGAAGTAGCCGTAGTGGTGATTCATCGTAGTTTCCCACGGTTTCCCATCGGCGTCAACACCGGATCGCACGCTCCCCTTCGGGTTTTCTATAGTGATATCGAACCCTTGTACTTTTATATGACCCTTCTGGTAATTTCCCGCCTCTTTCTGCCCATCTGTGGGTTGAGTGTCCACCTTTTCAGCTTCCCGTGCTATTTCATGGCTTTTCACAACGTCTTGGGCAAACGCTGCAACGTCGCCGTTAAAGGTTGTAGATAATGCATCCGCTGTCGTCTCTACTTGTCCTTGGCCTCCTGTATCGGATTCTCTGCTTCCCTCGTTTTCGACTGCTCCTCCTTGCTCGTCTTGCCCTGGACCTCGTTGATCGACTGTAACAGTAGATCCAGCTTGTTCACCGCCTTTTTCTTGTTCGCGTCCATAGTAGTTGTCAATTATTCGTTGTAGTAGTTCCGGCTTGGTTAACAGGCCGTCGAACATGTCCGCTTGACCCGCCTCCAGGTTGGCGGCACGCTCGTTGTAGACCTCAAAGATAGCCCTTATTTCGGTGTCTTTCGCGTTTTCAAGCAAGTTCGCGAGTATTTGCTCTATCTCGTTGTATATCTCCGCCGCGGAAGCCTCGAACAGGTTGCCCTGGCGCAACTGCAATTCCACCACGTTGCCGCTTTGCTTGGCCTCGTAAAGCAACAAAACCGCGTTGTTCAACTCTCCAAGCAGGCTGTACTCGTTCAAGGCACCGTTACGCATGAGCTGCGGCATGGAGCGCATCAACGTTTGTTTTGCCGCCCGCATCTGGTCCACTTGCCTCAGCGCGTCCTCGTTCAAGACGGCTCCAAGCATGAGCGTTTCGACAAAGGAGCGACCCTCGACGCTCAAAACGTTGCCGTCCATCATCCCGGGTACCTCGTTCGTGCCGATCACGCCGTTATCAAGCAGGACGTTGATCGTTTGCTTGGCCGCCGCCTCGCTGTTGTAGTAATCGTTCAGCTTCTCGAAGCCGTCAACGATCTGCGCGATCGGTATGATCGCCTCCCTCGACACGCTTTTGCTCGCTTTTATCGCCCTTTCAAGCCCTCCTTGCGTTTTTTTCTCCTCGGCGTTGAACTTGGCGAACGTGTTGGTGTCGTAAGGCATGGCCTCGAACGGCATGAACACGATCCGGGGGTTCTTCATCCCCTTCACCTGCTTGGGAGAGAAGCCCCAGCGGCTCGCGTACTCGGTGATGTAGTCGGTGTAAGCCTTGTCGGTACCCTGCATCGCGGCCAGCTGCCCGGCCATCGTCCGGTCGTTCCCGGAAAGTACAACGCCCTCTTGGCTCACCACAACTGGCGTTTGAACGGCCCTCTCGTCGTACTTGTTCGCCCGTTGCCTCACTATCGTCTGGGCGGCCTGATCTGCCTCGTAGTCGCGATCGTTCACGGTTTTACCGTGCTCGTTTACCGGGAAGCCTTCGGTTTTAGCGAAGTTGGCGAAGTTGTGCGATGGCGACGGGGCATCGGCGGTGGTTAACACGTACACTCCCTCGATCTTCTCGCCGTTGGCAAGGGTGATCACGTCCTTGATGCCCTCTACCTTGATGGCGTTGTCCCACCTGTTTATAACAGGGGCACCGGCGTACCCTACCCTGCCGGATTCCATAGCGGCGATCTCCTCGCCTCGTTGTTCCCTGGCATCCACCACGGAAGGCTCTCCCTTCGTCTCTTCCATGTACCGCCTCGTTTTCTCCACGCGTGCCTGGTCGGCGTAAAGCTGGTACGCCTCGTATTCCGTTTGCAGCGCGTTGACATCCTGGTTTAGCACGATGTTGAACGGGTCGTTATCCAGCTTGGCGCGTTCACGATCCAGCTTCTTTTTCAAGATGGCCGCTTGCTTGGCCGCCATCTCGGCGGTCTTCTCCTTGCCCACCTCGTACTCGAAGTAGCGCAAGTTCTGACCGGGCGTCATCTGGCTTTGGTCTACCTGCCCCGCGTTCTTCCCGCTCTCGAATACCGGGAGGCTTGCCATGAACTGCTCCTTCTCCCTTTCGAGTGCTTCCGCTTCCGTTGGTGCACTAGTTGCCGAGCTTTCCTCGGTAGTTGGTTGCCCGGTTGGCTTTACCGGGGCAGGCTCCTCAACTTCGAAGCCGTATTTCCCCAGCTCTTCCGCCGGCACCGTGGTCTCCGTGATCTCCCCGGTAGGCGATTCCAGTTCCAGCGTGTAGGTGCCGTCATCGTGCACCTCTACCACGAGAGCGTTAGTGCCGTCTTCCATCACGGCCGTGTCACCGAAGCCGGGCCCGACCGGTGCCGTTTCCTCGACGGGCGCGCTTGGTGTTTCCACCGGCGACTCCACCGGGGCGTTGAGGCGTGCCGCGACGCTTTCAGCGATGGCAGCCTGCGCGATCTCCTCTTGCTCGAGAACGTGGGCGCGGTACTTCTCGGTCGCCTCCTCTACCGTTTCGTTGGCGTACAACTCGAAGCTGTCCGCGGTGGCCACTTGAGTCGCGCCGTTCTCGTCGATGTAGTAGATGGCCTCGTCGCTGTTTTCCACGTCTATGGAATAGGGCGCGTCCGGGTTCGCCTCGTCTTGCTTCAGTCTCATCCCCTTGGTGATGGCCACGGGTGTTTCGCTTTCCGATCCCTTCAAGAACGCCGATACCAGCGTGCCGGTGGTCTCGTTCACCATCTCCGCGTTGGCTTCCCCTACCCGGGCGATGTCGGCCTCGATGGCTTCAATCCTCGACTGTTCCAACTGCCGAAGCTCGTGGAACGAGATGATGTGGTTAACGATGGCTTGTTTTTGTTCCCCCCCGAGTGCCTCGTCTCGTATCACGGCGGCCACCAACGCCTTTTGTTGCTCCGCGGGCATCGCGAATACCCGCTCGTCGAAAACGAATTTGGCGTCTTTCAAGGCCTCGCCCAGGGCGCTCCTGGTTCTTTCAAGGTCCACGCGCGCGTTAACGTGCGTATCTTGATCCATCGGGTTGGTGCCTTTTTTTAGCCCGGGATTCACGATGCTCTCCATGATCGCGTTCGTTGCAGCGCGTGCCTCCTCCGTCACGGGTGCCGCCACCTCCTCGCCCTTCTTTAGTCCGTCGGCGTATTCCTTGAACTCGGCCCAGTCCACCGTGGCCACGTCCGTGATGGCATCCTTGGGTATATCGGTTACCTCGCCGTTTTGATTCAGCACCACGAAATTGTCTCCACGTTGCCCCAGGATCTCCACGACGCCCTTCCCGGTATCGGCGAACGTCACGTTGCCTTGTTCCTTTCGTCGCTGGTTCTGAACGTGGGTGTTCGCCAGCCTCGACCCGGTACCCAGGAACGCGCCCATGAAAAGACCCGCTTTCGCGCCCTCGAAGCCGTTGGCTATGATCGCGCTCAACTCCGGGTAGTCTTCCCTGTTCGCGTATAACGTCGGGACGAGCGTGTCGAGTGATTCCGCCGCGAACTCCGATAGCGATTCGGCGGTTAAATCTTTCGCCCATTCGGCGGCGGTCTCCTTGCCCAAGCTGCCCGGGATGTTCTTGGCCGCCCGGTTCAAAAGGTCGTTGACTTCTTTAACGGCCTTTTTGTTCGACAGTATCTCCTTCGATACTTGCTTGCCAAGCCGCCGCCTTACCGTGGACGCGGCACCGCTCATGTAGCGCGAGAACGGGATCATCTCGGTGCCTACCTCGATGGCGGTGGCGAGTAACCCGGCCTTAACAACGTCCGATTCCGGTATGTCCATCTCGTTGTCCTTGGCGTATTGCCGCGCGTCGGCGATGGCGTGACCCCCGGACGCGGTGGAGAGCATTCCCATGCCAAGCGCGCCAAGCGGCCGGGATAACGGCCGTGTGGTCGGGTGCACCGACGCGGCTATGGCCAACGCGTTGGGTACCATTTGGGGTACCAGGTTGCCTACCCAACCGGCGAAGCCTTTCGGTTGCTTCAACTTGCTTAGCTCCTCGGCACCGCGCTCCTCGGCACGGTCTCCCCACGTTTTCTCGCCTTGTTTGCCGGACAAGTATTCTTTAGCCTTTCCCAGGTCGCCTCCTCCCTTCTTCAATGCTTCCTCGACAAGCCTGTACGCGCGCATGTCGGCCCTGTCACCAACGATGCCGGTCTCACCGATGGTTTGACCGGAAACGAACGGGTTTTTAGGCTTCTTTGGCATGTCCCCCGATAACGGTAGCATGGACTTGGCTCGGTCGATCACTCCGGGGTGCTTCTCCCTCCACTCTTTCATTTGCTTCTCGTACTCTGCCATCTCGGCATCGTACTTGTCCTCGAGGTCTTTCCTGTACGCCTTCCTCGGGTTGTAGCCTTCGGCACCGTGCTTGTCCAGGATCTCCATCGCTCGCACGGCGTCATGACTGCTCCCGGTGAAAAGGTTGGCGGTAGTGCCGGCCATCACGCGTGAACCTTCAACGAGCCCTTTCGTGCCTTGCTTCACGTTCGGGATGAAACCACGCAGGTAGGGATCCTCATGCCCTTGAAATGCCGTCACGCCGGACGCTTCCTCAGCGGGACGTTGCAGGTAAAACGGCACCTCGTCCTTCGTGCTTACCGAAACACCTATATCGCTCGAGAACTCGTCAAAACTCCTCGTGAAGTTGTCGCCGTAGTCGTTACGGAGATTCTGGTACAAACGCGTACGCTTCCCCTCGTCGCGCATGTCATTGACGAAGGTGTCGTAATCAACGGTGAAGTTGTCGCCGTAGTCGCGGCGAAGGCTCTCGTGCAGTTTTCTCAGGTTCTCGTTCATGCTTTATCCTATTTCGCGTGGTGCCGGTTTCAGTTAATACGGGGCGTGGTTGAATTGTTGCTTTCGCTTTTGGCCGCTCATTATTAGGTTCTGATGCGCATCGTTCAATTTCTTTAACTCATCGGATTTCATCCTGTCAAAATCCCACCCGGTCGTTGGCTTTGGCGGGTTCGCCGCGGCCTCTTGCTGGTTCATGTACTGGTCGTACAACCATTGCGCGTACATCCACGCGAGGTTGTTGTCGTTCGTGAGACCTTTCACGACCTTTCCCGTGAGCGGGTCGAAGGTGTCTACGTAAGCGTGTGGCGTTGCCTTCAAGAACTCGCGGTCTGACCTCGCGCTATTGGCGTACCCGCTAATCTGCTGCTTGTTCAACTGTAACGGTATCACGGGGCGACCCATCACGTCCATCATCGCGTTCGGGTCTCCGGGGCGGGCGTTAATGAATAACCCTGCTTCCATGCCGTCACTCTTTCCGGTGTTACGGTACTTGGCTTTCTCCTTGATCAATTGCACGTCGCGGTTAAACTTGGCCTCGGCATCGGCTATCTTGTCCTGCCGGTCGCGCTGGTACTTGTACTCGTCCATCGCCATCTTCCTAACCGCCTCCTCGTACCGGCGGGCGTTCTCGGCGTTGAGTAGTATGTTCTTGCGCTTCTGGCCGTCTGCCTCCATCGCCGCTTTTAGCTGCATGTTGAAGTCCTGCATCGCGGCGTTGCCCCGGATGGTGTTGTACCTCAACAACTCCTGCTCGTACCGGTCTTGAAGCTGCTGCAACCTGTCCGCCGTGGCCCTGGAACTGCTTTGCCCTTGACGCGGGCGGATCCTCGCTCCCCGGGAATGAGCGAAGATCTCCCCCAGCGAGGTGAAGGCGTCACTTATCGCCGCGGCGTTACGGGCGCGCTTGGCTTGCTTCTCCGTTAACCTCGGCGTTGGCCTCGTGTACGCGCCCATCAGGGCGTCCATCATTGGCTTCTCGCCGGCCTGCCACGTCTTCTTGAAGCCGGTGTAATCGAACGCTGGCAGCTGCTCGTACTGCCTCATGTAGTCCTCGTAGGTAGGTACGTTCGGCTTTAACCTGTCGTCTATTTCTTCTGCTGTCATATCTCTTGCTTTCTTTTTAGCGGTTAGGGGAAACTGGGGATCCGCCTCAACGGGCGGCCCCACCGGTTCAACAAGCCTTGAATATCCTTCACGGTCTCATCAAGGCGGGAGAAGTACATCGCGGCGTCCCCGGGCGACTTTCCTTCAAGCCACCGCCACACGATGTAATCCACGATGAATTGCCGCACCTTGAATCCCACGCTTCGCTCGTACTGGATCGGCCATTCGTCGGGCATGTTCAGGATGATGACGGAATTCCCGTCACCGTCTCCCACGTCCGTTGTCGTTTCCTTGATGAACTTGGCGTTTACCCTGCTGATTACCTCCGCGTGGGCTTCCTGGAACAACCGGTTGAACATCGTCTCGTTCTCCTCGTCAAGTATCAACAGGTCGTTGAAAAGCTCCTCCCTCTGCAGGGTAGTCTCGTGTGGCAAAGGGGGTGGCGCGGGTCGACGCTTGGCGATGATGGAGGTCTCCTCCTTCACCAGCTCCCGTATATCATCGCGCTCGTTCGTGATCGTTATCGTTTGCATAGCAGCTGTAATTTCAAGTATTGTTTATATTTCTCCTTCGCGAAGCGAATGGCGGCCCGTTCCTGCTCGTAAGTTCTATCGTCAGAGGTCACGTAGAACGCTATCTTCCGGAGGTGTGCCTCGATGTGATCTGCCGGCTTCCACCCCTTGTAGTAGACCCTATCCTTGTAGTTCCAGATGGAACACCACCATAGCCGTTTCTCTTTCTCCCCGGTGCGGAATACCGCCACGTAAAGGTCGTTCTGCCGCGGCCGCACGCTTTGCTTGCCTTGCTCCCTCTTCTCCTTGTTGGCGCCCTTGATGGCCTTGTTGATCTTGTAGCCGGACACCATCCAAAGCACCAGGTAGGTCACTTGCCTTTTTATCTTCTCCTTCATCGCCTCGTTAAAGGGGGTTCTTCTTCTGTATCTCCGCGTACGAGGGTATGATACCCTCGATGCTTCTCGGTTGCGTGCCAACAGTCACTGGACCCACGGGTACCGGGGTGATCGGGTCTGGTGCCTTCACGCCCGCTAACGGGTTCTTGCCTCCACCCATGATGCTCGCCCAATCCATGCCGGCCAGGGTATTGAAACCGTTATACATCAAGTTGCCGGCACTGTCCGCATCCTCTGCCGCCTGCCCGTACTGCATCGCCTGGATCCGGTTCTTGTTGTAGTTGTACCGGTCTTTCGCGCGCTCCTTCATCCTCGTGCCTTGCGCTCCCAGGTGAGCGAACAGGTTGCCCATCGCCCTGTTGCGCGATTCCTTGCCGGCAGCTTGTGCCTCAACGGTGCCGCCCATGACCGCCGCGGTGTTGGCGTCTCGCTCGGCACCCCGGTCGTACATCTCCCGGGCTTGCCGGATCACGTTTTGCGCCTCCTGGCTCTGGGTGTAATCACCGTAGTAGTCGCGGTTGAACCCCGCGAGGTTCTCGGCGTTCCACTTCTTGATCATGTTCCGCTGGTCTCTCCTGGCCCTCGCGTTCGATAGGCCGCCGTATATGGCGGACCCGGCACCGAGGATCGCGGGCAGGTATTGCACCCACGCTATCATCACGCCGGTGTCGTTTCTCGACAAGGCCTCTTGAATGAGCTCTAAAATCGACTGTATCATATCTTTCTCGTTTTTCGTTAACGCATTTTCTCGTTATCATACTCCTTCGCGATCTCGAACTCGACGTAGTCCAGGTTGCTGTCCGACGCGATGGTGCCGGCGATCGCGAACATGTAATAGTTCCACTTCGTGCGGGCCATTAACCCGAAATCGAAGTCCTTGTAGCTGAAGCCTTCCCGCAATATCATGCCTCGCACCGGGTCAAAGTTCACGCCATCCTGGCTGTAAAAGAGGATAATCATCGTGTTGCCGTGTTCCGCCACGGGCGCGATACCCCGGATCAGGCCGCGGAAGTAGGCACGGTCCAGCTTCTTCTTGTCGGTCGTGCCGAAGCGAAGCGGCCGCGTGACGATGGCGACCTTTTGCCACGGTACAACGGCACCGACTTGGTTAGGGTACTTGTAATCCTTCATCGAGGTGCCTCCTACCACAAGCACCTCCGGGAAGACGTTTTGCACGGCCTTGTCGATAACCTCAGTGGACAAGTAGAAGCCTTTCGCCCGGAAGTCGTATACGTAGTTGTACGGCTTCTCGGGGTTTACCACGATCAGCTCGTCCTCGTGCTGGTTGTAAACCATGACCGTCACGCCCTCCAGGTAATCCTCGAACGTCTCGCCCGGGTATTCCAGCATCGGCAACTCGATGTCGTTCGCGGTAACGTTCAGCTTGTAGCCGGCTTCCCTCAGCTGCTCGGAGATGGATTCGGTCTTGTACTGGTTAATGAGCATCAACCCGCGCTTGGTGATGAAGGCGACGCCGTGCGGCGTGGGGCAAATGACGTCGTTGATGGGCGGCTCCATGTAGGTGGGTGCCTGTATGCTGGCGTGGACCGCCTCGCCATGCTGGCCTGCCATGGTGAAAACGCCGTCCGTGGTGAACACGAAAACGGGGTAGATTCCGTAGTTCCTGTCCGTGACGTTCATCACGATGCTGCTCTCGTTCAGAATCTCGCCCATCCCTACCTGGTACGTGGTCTCGTTCGGGAACACGAACGGGTTGTTCACCTCCGATACCTTTAGCTTGTTTTGTTCCGTGTAACCCGCGTTGTAATCGTAGTTTGGCGTGCCACCTTGCGGCGTGCCATTGAAATTTGGAAAGAAGGGATAAAGCTCGTCCCTTATAGCGTAAGCGCAATTTAAAAACTCGTGAGGTGATAACGAGACGGTTAACCTCGGTATCCAATATCCCGTCGTCTCGTGCGAGTATATAATCATTTTCGTTGCGCGTGGGTCAGGATACGATAGGATGCCATTTAAAAGCGCCATGTTCGTTGTTTTCCCAGCCCGTACCACCTTCTCGCCGGCGTCTGTTTTCACGTGAACGTAAACCCAGTATTCCGTCGATTCCCCGACAGTGTATTCCGAACCGTTATACTTTGAATGCCACTGGAAGTAGCCTACGTCAAACCCGTTAAACAGCCTCGTGCTCACGTTTCCAAGCCGTAGCCTGTTATTGTAAACGCTTGCTCGTTTAGACCCGGAATCATGGTGAGACAACGGGTCTGCCATCATCATTTCTTGAAAAACGATGTTTTTAACATCCTTTGTCGTTACCTTGTCGTTCGGGAACGTGACGTTACCAGACGTGAACTCCGTCACGCTGTAATAGAGGTATAGTTGCGACAGGTTATACGCTTTCTCCTCGATTGTCTCCGTTGGCGTTTCATAAACGATATCCCTTGACGATACCCTGGGCGTGCTTATCATCCTGGGGGATGATGGCGTTACCGGTTTAACGAACGTGTTTTTCTTGTCAAAGAAGTAATGCCTTCCCTCCTCGTCCGTTCGCAACCAAAACACGTTCTCGATATTTTCCATGGATACTATTCCCAGGTATGGGGATATAAAAAAGTCAACGCTTTTAATAACGTCTTTCCAGTTCACGAGTGAACTGAAATCGTATACCATGGACAGCTGGTAAAGTAGGATATTAACGCTTGAAGTATCATCAAGCGTTCCCGTCAAGAACGGGCGCGGTGAAACCTTTGCCCAGCCCCACCTGGAGTAATTTTCCTGTGGCATCACGAGAATGGGCGGAGCGGGCTTCGTTAACGTGCCATCGTATAATCGTAACGCCCAGCTTATAACGAATCCATCCACGAATTTTTCTCTATTAGATTCGATTATCTTGTTTAACAAGCCCTTCGTGCATTCAAGGATGTTATCCTTGTCAACGCTCCCGGATCCATACTCGGATGAGTACGTTCTAGTCGCCGTTGATATACTCGTTGTGCTGAATTTCACCACGGGTATTTGCGGTAATTTCCCGAGATAATCGTAATTAACGCCATTCCATAGCGCGTAAAACACGTGATTGTCGCAAACGAACGCTAACGTATTCCCTACCTGTTGCACGCTGTTCACGGTTCCATCTACCGTGGCCAGGTGAACGGCCGTCGCGTTCACGTTCCTGTACACTGCCGGCCCCTTTGTACCGATCCAGTTCTCGTAGCCGCTTCCCCGGTGAACGAATATGATGTCGTAAGTATCCCCCAGCGTTGCCACCACCTTGCGTGGTGCCACGGGCCGCCACGCGCCGTTTTTCGGTCGGGCGTTCACTATCGTGACGCACTCGCCGTCCAGGTGGTTACTCCTGGTCGTCATGCCTAAAAACGGTACCTTTACCCTTGCCATATTCTTCCTTTTTACAAGAGCGCGGATCCACCTCCACGCTCGTTTCAATAATGTCATCACGCTATTTGTCCAAGTTCGCGCTCTACTTCCGGCGTGAAGCGGTATTGACCGATCTCGCTTGCAAGCTCAGGTGGCAACTCCGCCGTGGGTATCGGTGCCCCGGGTTGTTGCATCGCCTCCCGCATCTCTTGCTCCCTGCTATTCAGGTAGTCAAGCAGCTTGTCCTTGAACGGCCAGTTGCCCACCTCAACGAGACCTCTGAGGTCAAGGGTATTGTTCACGTCGAATTGCTTCAGCTGCATCAGCACGTCGTTAACCATCATGCGGTAGGCCGGCGTGTTGGTGTTCTCCACGATCGAGATCTCGAAGTCGATGTTCTTTACCCTTTCCGGGTCGTAGGTTAGCCGCCTCCCGCTATCCTTGTCGTAGATGAACCGCTTCTCGTTGTAGAACTGCTGCATCAGCTGCACGTTCATCTTGTCGCGGCGGGTGCGGAAAGAGTTGATCGCCTCGAAGACGCCCACGAGGCTGGTTGCGCTGTTCTGGCTTTGTTGAAGGAACGACTGCGCTGGTGTTCCGGCCGCCGGCTGTTGACCTTGCAACGCCCCGAAAACGCCGCTTACCTGCTCGGATAGCTTCAGGTACATGTTCACCACGTTGAGCGGGGTGAAGGCTTGCGAGACGGTGCTCACGAACTCGGGCTTATTCAACCCGCTGTTGCTCTTGTACGGGATGATCGCGTCGTAACTGGTTGCCTTCCTTTCAAGGTACTCGAGATCGTACCCGCGCTCATCGTCTATGCCCTCGACAGGCATGAACATGAGCGACTTGGCACTGTACCTGGTTAGCAGCTCGCTCATGGCCGATAGCTTGTTGATTTGCTTGTTCGCGTCGATCAGGTCTTTCACGAACGGGTAGATCTTGCCCACGTAAAACTCGTGCAGCTCGAACGTGAAGGGGTTTTGCTCGTGCCAAAAGGGGTTGACGCCTTCCTGCAGGACGTCCCCGTACGGGGAGAGGTAGTAATACTTCCAGAAATCCTCGTTGCTCCACGTCCAGTCGAACAGGAGCATGTCGTCCGGTGCCACGCCCATGGCGCGCTGTTCCCTCTCCCGGGCGGCGAGCATCGAGCGCAGGTCGGCCTCGGTGCTCTCGAAATCCGGGTAGTAGGTGCCTTTCAGGTAGTCATGCACCCAGAAGCAGCCGGCTTGCTCCTTAACCCACACCTCGATCACCCGGCCAAGGCCGTAATTCTGTACTGGCGGCGTGAAGAAATCGGGTTCTACCCTTGCATCCGTGAAGGTCTCCACGATCTGCATCGCCCGCTCGCGGGTGGTGTCGAAGTAGATGTCGCGGATCTCTCGTTCCCTCTTCCGGCTGCCGCCGCAAAACGCCCCGGCGATGCTGTCAACGGGCAGGTCGTAGAAGCAACCTACAAGGCCGCAATCACCGTATCGCGGATCCTTCATCGAGTTGTCAACGAAGAAGGTGAACGGGTCCACGTAGTCGTTTTTCACGTCCATGTCACCGTTGCGCGACGTGAAGGTGTTCTTCGAGTTGGCGAGACCGGATACGAGCATCTTCGTTAGCTCGCTCGTGTCGAATTTCCAAAGCTCGTTCTTATCGTAAATCGCGTGCAACGTTGCGGTCAAAACGTCGCTCTCGTACTGCGCGTCATCCTTCTTCGCGATCACGGTGGGCTTCGTCTTGTTGCTGCCCCAGAACCCGACTATCGTCCGCATCACGTTGCGGATGATGTTGTATTGACTGGGTTGCAGGCCTTGATCAACGAACATTTGCCGCTCGGTCTTCACCCTTCCGTCGGCGTAGTCCATGAGCTTGTCCGAATGCTGGTCGCCGTACACGAACTCCTCGTTGCGGCGTATCTCCTTGCGCCAGGTGGCAAGGGATTGCCACGCGTTGTGGGCGTTCATGAGGATGTCCGGGCGGTACTTCTTCGGCTCCCCGTAGATGTCTTTCGGCGGTTGATCGCGCCGATCCACGCGCTTTCTCCCGAATCGCTTTTGGTATATTGATATTACTCGTGCCTCTTTCATTCCGTTGGGGTGTTACGTTCTTACAAAGAAGGTGTTTTTCAAGGTTTTCACGTGCCCACGATTGCAATTTCTCGCGGGGCTTTTCTCGTTTCCGGGTTCGTTTTATTATTATTGCAATAGTTCAATCAATACCTACGCGGAGATGGCGAAGAGAAAGGATACTGTTAACAAGGGTGGACGACCCAAGGGATTGCCGAAAACCGGGGGGCGCAAGAAGGGCACGCCAAACAAGCTCACGTCTGAAACGAAGCAGATGTTGGCGGAAATCGTGCGGTACGGTGTCGAGAATATCAAGGACGGGTTGGACTCGATGGAGTTCGATAAATTGGAAGATGAAATTGGTACTTATTTCTCTATCGTTAGTCGATTCCTTCCTTACGTGCTCCCGAAACAAACAGAGACAAAGGTGTCTATAGACGAGGAGCAGGTGCAATCCATCCAGGAGAGCATGAACAAGCTGGACGAGCTTTTCAAGCAACCATAAAAGTTAAATAATTATAAAATCACTTTTTTAAACGGAATAAATGCGTAATATGTTGCGCATTTAAAAGTAATATCTTAAATTTGCAGCGTATTAATATTTAAAAGCTGGGGGCAACAGCACAATTCCGCGCAAGAATATGGAAAGTATACTGATTTTTGAAACAAAGAACACGATTAACAAGAAAGCACGTGTTCTAATGACAGACGATGCTCGTCTGTGTGAGTATTGCAAATCACGAAATGACGTTGTCGATTTTGAAATAATAGATTTGAAGATCGAGGAACAAAAGTCGAAGCATCATTATCCAGGCGGGTTTATAATCATAAAATATAAAGACCTTTACCTCGCTGGGTATCTATCATACTACGAAGATGGCAGAATAGAATTTGATGTTAATATTTTGAATTTTGATTTCGTGTTTAAAAAAACGAGGATTAAAAATTTCAGAGTTAAAGAAAAAAACTCGATTATCCCCATGAAAGTCGAAGTAAGCTTTGACTTGAAAAACGTGTACGAAGAGATGATACACGATTGTGAAGTTAATGAGTGCAAAAGAGGGGATGTTAATGAAGAACTTGTAGAGATGTTTAGCTTTGACTGAAAAATGATTAATTACGACGATTATCCAGCTTTATTGCACACGTCTTTCACGAAAGACGATGCACCACGGGAACTACCTTTCGAGGTAGTTTCTAAAAGTGTACGTGATTACCTCGCGCACTGCAAAGGTTTTAATGAAATGTTCGCATTAATTGCAGTAAAAAACACCCTGAAAGGTGAAAATACTAACGCTCATTTTTACCTTGATGATAACCTTTTTCACAAGATAGACGATGATTACGGTTTTCGCAATGATATGTTCCGAAAATTTTTCACGGAATATATCAAGCCGAAAAACGGTGTGATCTTATTCAAAAATGGCGGGCAATACGTGTATATGTTACTCGGCGCTCAAGAAACGAAAAAATTAAAGAAACGAGACGGCAGGTACATCGCCGCGGCACTGATCGTTGGTAATTTCTTTGTTGGATTCGAGGAGGGATATATCACCGACAAGGGAGTCAAGGTTGAACGAACGGGGCATTACGAAAGCGATATGCCGGTTGGTGGTTACATATCATTCGTTCTCATCACACTTGCTTTCGCGGGTGATGATTACAATACGCTCGTTTCTTCTGAAACGTCTGAAAAAATCTTCAAATTATGAACATACGTCAAGACATAGCAAGAAAGATAGCCGCTTTGCGTCAAGACAGCGACATGACGCAGGAGCAACTGGCCGAGAGTGCTGATATAGGTAGAAAAACAGTTTACAACCTGGAGGCGGCAAAATTTGACGTGAAGGTTGGTACGCTGGAAAAAATAGCAGATGCGTGCAACGCGAAACTAAACGTCTCGTTTGAAAAAATTTTAAAAACGAATATTATGAATATCAAAGCTGAAAACGTAGGCGAGCTGCTTGAAATTCTTTGCAGACTTGCAGATGAAAACGTGGATTACGATTTTGAAAATCCAGAAAATCCAGAAAACGGTTGTATTATTGAATACGACTTAACAGAAGAAACAGAGCCAATATACTGGTCTTTTGAAAAAACAAAAGATGGTTATCATTTATATTGTTAGATAATAAACAACAAAATATTTCGAAAATAAGCGAAGCGGGCTAACCACCCGCTTTTTTTATTCACCGGTCAACCCACGAGTTGACAAAGAACGTCAACCTGGTATCTACTTGTTTCTACTTTAGAAACCTCCCCTCTCTTTTACCATGACAAACAAAATAAACGCTTCATTTACAAAATATATCCAACTTATTCATTTGTAGATATTTAATACAAAACAGAATGATTAATAATAGAAATATAATCGTTGTTTTTTCTCCTTCTTCTTTATCAGTTTCTTCCCCTTTACGCGTGTTTTTCAAACCCGCTTCCCTTGGGAAGTATAGGACAAGCTTCCGTGTAATCGTTAAAACCACGTTTTAATCCATGAAAAAAGCCCCTCCGGGATGGAGGGGCTCACGAATGGATCTAATGATCCTTTTAGCTGAAATTTGGCGTTTTAACATTTCATGGTCACTATAAAGCAGCCGTAAAATATAGTTAAGTGCCTGATACTCATCTAAAATTATTTTAACAATTACTCATTATCAAGTAGTTACAAATGCCCATATGGGCATTTTTGCACCATTTTGCACCATTTTGCACCATCCTCACATCTTCGCCTTCTGGAATTCCTGCATCAATAAACGCTTGAATTCCCGCTCCTGTGGCGAGGTCACGACCTTGAAGCGGTGGGCGTTATCACCCCAGTCTCGAACGAACTCACGGATGGTGCGGTACTGTTTCGCCGTTATGTAACCGGAAATGTACTCGTTCTCCGCCTTCTCCATTAAATCGTTCTTACCGAAATTAACGATGAACCTCGCCCTGTCAACCTCGCTTTTCCTCGCGCCCTTATCGGCACGTATTTTCTTTTCAAAAAAAAGGTCTTTCCAGTCCACGTAAAAGCGATTCACGAGGCGCTCCACGTTCTTATCGCTAAAAAACGTTTGCCCGGGTTCACTGTGTCGTTTGTAAACGGACTCTATTCGTAGAACGTGCGGGCCATGACTGCCTTCTTCGCGCCGTTTCATAGCCTCGTCACCGCCCCTGCGTTTCTCCATCATCTCCCACTTCTTGTCGTAAATCTTGAAGTACTTGCGTAGCGTCCGGTACTTGGCCGTCGTTCTCTGCCGGTTTATCCAGTAATTCGCGTCGATGAACATCAGCCTGTTATTATCCTTTCCCGTCATGTAAAGCACTTTTTCTATAAAAGTTATCGGGTCGTGAGTTACCGGGAGGTTCAAGCCTATCTCAAAACGCACCACGCGCGTTTTCTCGGGCAAAAACCCGTTCTCGAATAGTAACATCCCGAAGGCCGCCTTCGCCGCGCTGACGGTAAATAAATCATCGTTTCGTAGCACTCCCCGGGCGCGCTCGTTCCAAAACTTGTGCAAGCTCACGCTAATCGTTGCCGTGTTGCGCGCGATGCGCACCTCTACCCCTGTGATGTTCGAGTACTGGCTGCTCCGGTACTCCACCTTGCTGCCGTCCTCGTTAACCCATACTTGCAGGCGATGAACGCGCGCGAGATGCGCGCACTCGGCGTCCGTTACCTTCGCGCGTATGGTGATCTTGTCGAACATCCTACCCTATCTCTGCGCCAGCTCACTCTCGACGTGTATTATCGCCTTGAAGAACTCCAGCGCCACCTGTGGCACTATGGCGTTCCCGAATCCCCTGAGGCTTCCCGTCCTCCAGTCTGAAAAGGTAATACCGTCCAGTCCCAGGGAAAGCCCATTATCTCGGCTACAAACAGGGGACTGAGTTGGGAATTGCTCCCATCCAGGGATGTTCCTCCATGGGTGTTCTCTTTTACCACTTCCGGTAAATCCTGCCCGCCTTGACGGTTCCTTTTGCCGGGTTCCTCCGCGATCACCTCTTTCGGCGTTGGTAGCATCTTCGCGTGCGCCATCTCCGGTAACCCCTGCTGTTGCGAGTTCGGACCGCGGCGCTTGAAGTCCTGCGCCAACGGCGTTGGAAGTAACCCGAATTTCGCCCCAGACGATAGGTTGTTCAACCTCGTTCCCGTCCTGTCTCCAAGACGCTCCGCTTGTTTCAACGGGTGCTCCACTACCTCCATCGCCCTCGGAGTGGGCAACAATCCATACCCTGTCACGCCTGTGCGGCGCTCCGACGGCACAAGCCGGTACAACGAACGGCTGTACCTCGTATCCCGACTGCTCAAGGTCTTCACATATTCGGTCGAGGACGTAGGGTCCTTCCATCGTTTCAATCGTGTAACGTTCCCCGAATAAATCGGTACAATCTTCCACCTTAACGTCATCGCTGAACTGAACCATAGAGGTGAGCCCAGCAACGTTCTCGCCAATAACCCAAGTGGGCCGGATCTGCTGTATGACTCTAAGCATCTCCGGCCAGAGGTAGCGGTCATCTTCCGTTCCTTCTCTTCGTCCAGCCGTGCTGAACGGTTGACAGGGGAAGCCGCCTGTGAGCACGTCAACTTTTCCTCTCCACCTGGTGAAATCCGTTGTTTTGATATCTTCATAACTTATCGCGTTCGGGAAATAATACGCCGCTAACTTCCGGCAAAACGGGTCTATCTCGCAGTTGAACAGGTTCGTGAAACCCGCGAACTCGGCTACAAAATCGAATCCGCAGAATCCGGTGAATAAACTCCCGTGCGTTAGCCGTTGCTTGCCACCGTAGTACGTTGCAGGCGTGTCCATCTTAGTTTCCTTTTCTCTATCATACCCCTAAGCAACTCCCTGCTCCGCTCGTGCAAGAGAATTGCGATTACTTTACCCTCGTGGTAAACCTTGCCACTCTTGACAAGTACGTTACAGTCAATGCTGTTCATATACCTGCGAAGATCCGCTCCTTTCTTGAAAATCCTCATTTATCCTTTTCTTTATCCAATTGTCTGTTAATATACCGTGAAGGTATCCGGCCAAGTAGCCAAAAACGGCCATCACGATGATGTAGAGTAATAGTTTCACGTCAGTTTTTTGCGTTACACGTGAACACCTCTATGATCTTTGTCTCCTCGATCTTCGATATCGAGTAATCACTGATACTCTCCTTCATCGCCTTAACGACCTGGTCCCTGGCATCGTCTATATCAGTCGCTTGTACCAGCAAGTAATTTGGCCGTTTCTTCTCCTTCCCGCTCTTTTCATCCAGCGTGATGAAATCAACCTTGAACCTGTAAAAAAAGTTGCCCGGGTAGTCGATGATTAGCTCCTGCACGTTATACCTCGAGATATCCACGACAAGGAAATCGCCATTCGTTAACAAGCCCATTTCCCTGGTGATTCTCTCCTCCACCTCGGTGAACGACATGGCGTCCACCAGGTACTCCTCCGTCACCTTCTTGACGGACCCGTCCTCTTGCGTTTTCTCGTAACGCACCTTGCACTTGAAATACTCTTTCATGATTTTTCGTTTTTTCGTGTTTAAATATCCTTTATTTTTTCCAAAAGACTTAACGCTTGCCGGTCTTCTAAAAACACTAAAATCCAGAACCGTTCTGCACCGAATTTTATTCTTTCATAATCTAATCCAGTAGCTTTAGCTATTTGCGGGTAAGTGTAGCCATGATTATAATAGAGGTCGTACCACGCGGCGTACTGAGGCGAGAAATATTCCACCTTCTCCTGCTTTTCGCTTACATCCACGCCAAGCAGAACCGAGTACCGCTCCAATAACTCTTTGTTTAATTCCTTCATCGTGTTATTAGATACCCTTTACCTTCTCCCGGTAACCCATCGCCAACGGGTCTTCCAGTTCCAGCAAGTCACAAAACCGGATCACCCCGTGTCGAACCGTCCAGGGGGCGAGCCCCGTCTCACGCGCTATTTGAGAGTAGTTGTAGCCGTGATTCTCAACGAGCGCGTGCCACGCCGCGAAACGGGCCGTTACCTTCTCAACCTCACGTGACCTGGTGTTCAAATCAACGCCAAGCAGTTCGCTATACTCTATCAATTTGTCTTTTACCGTCACGTCCACTTGCATGCTTTTTCCCGTTTCAATTCCCGCTTGCACATCGTCCTCGGCTACCTCCACCGTGCCCGGCTTCACAAGCTTGATGGTTTTATCGTCCACCCGAACGGGGATGTAATTCTCGAGGTAATACCTCCCCATCTCGGTCAGCTTTAGCGCGCTGATCCGCAAATCATACGCGTACGACCTCCACTGCGCCCTCATTACGCTACCTTTTCACCTTCCGCGCACCTGCTTACCTCCTCGGCGATGATCTCCAGGAGTCTAAGGTAAAGCCCTACTTGCTCGTCAAGCGTGTACTCCTTCACCTTCACCCCGCCGTGGTACCGGCTTATCGTTCTCTCTTGAAGGTTCGTTACCACCTTCACGTTGTTGCCGAAGTCGTGCGTCATCTCTTCTACCACGCCCTCGGAATGTTTAAATGTCGTTGTCCACATAGTCTCTGTATTAAAATTATTTTCGTTTCACTTTTTATACCACGAACGTGAAATACCAGCTGTAAACATCATCGAGAGTGTCACAAACGGAACCGATTAACGTGGCCCATTTCGTTCTCCCAGCGATGAACTCAAGCGTTTCTACCGCTTCTTTCATCGATTTTAAGGCATTGCCCTCTTTCCCGTTCGTTCCGTTGTCAAGCCTGAAAAAAGCCTGCTCCTCGCCTTTAGAATTATCACAAACCCACATCAGCTCGCCGAGTTTCCCCGCGTTGTCACTTATAAACCTTTCCATTTTCTTGGAAATCGAACCATCAACAGAATACACGTACTTATCTTTCATCTGGACCTCGAACCGCCCGTGATATCTCGTTGTATCACCCCATAGCTCGTTAAGTCTGTCAATGTTTCCTACACGCAATATGCCTGCTATTATAGAGGCATCGCTCTCTTTCAACTTCTCCATACTCTTGCTTTTAATTTAAATTATACTAATTCGATGTCAAATCGTTCCCGGGCTCCACATCAAAGGGATGCCCGGGTGTTGGGCTTTTACTTTTGCTTTAGCCGCCTCAATCGCTCTGACAAGCACTGAAGGTACGTGCCCATCGCGTGCCACTGAACGCGTTGAAGAGCGAGATCCACTTCGTCCATCCGCTTCATTTTCTCGTTCCACGTGAAGGGATCAAGTTTCGATATCCTTTCTTCTACCTGCTTAAGCTCTTCGCGAAGTCGATCTGTCCAATCACCCTCGACCCGCGTGTAACCTTCTTCAAAAGCCTTCGCTGGTGAGAACGATTCGTAACCGTCATCATACCGCACGTAGTACCCGCCTACTCGTGGATCGTGCTTGTGCATGTACCCCGCGCTAACCTTGAACGGAGCGTAGCTTTCATCCTCGGGCGTGATGATCGCGCTCCCGTCGAGTTCCCTGTCCTCGCCTTCACCATCCATCTTGATGGCCTTGATTTTCAATGCCCGCACCTCTTTGTGGCACCTGTACTTTGGCATTGCAATACAGTCTTTAATCGTATCCATGTTATTCTGGGTTTTACAAAGCCCGCCCAGGGCTGTTATTTATTATCATTCCGCTTGCATTTTGAAATATGCAACCAGTTTTTCAAAAGAATCTTCCGCGACAACACCAGCGTTTTTCAATTCACGAAACGATGCCTCGTAAGACTTTACCTCTTCCTCTTTGAATCGAGTTTCTTCTGAAACCAGATTCATCATCTCTATTACACTTTCTTCCGCGAACTCCATCATTATGTCGACAACCTCGTCACTCGGTATTACCACGCCCTTCACGTCTTTTATCCTGTACTTGTCGCACAGGAACCGTTCAGCCTGTTCTCTCGTTGCCATACAAAAACAATTATTTACCGCCGCACCAATCGCGCCTTTCGTTCACCATCTTGAACATGGACTTCATGCAGTCACACAGGTACTCCGCGGTTACATGATTAGGCGTATCCAACAGTACGCCTATACGATGCTTTCCAAGCAACTCGGTCAAATCCTCCTTGAAGTTGTTTACTTGCTTCTCTTCTCTCCAACTCATACCTCGAACATGTTATAATCCCTCGTCACGCAATAACCCGGCAAATCCTCCCGGTTAATACCAGCCTGCGTCAGCAGCCCGTCTTTGAAATAAATCTTAGTATCCCATTCCCAGTGATCGAAATACCTAAATATCTTTTCAATGAAATCACGACAATCCTCGCTTGAATACTTTTTACCGCTCATTAGCCCTACCTTTAGCAGTTTCGCGCAATCTACCACCGACTGGATCATGAAGTAGCTGGATTCAAAGTCAACTATCGGCTCTATACTCGCCCACGTCTTGAATCCCCCACTATACAACGCCCACATGGCATTAACGCGTTCTTTGTTTGTACTCGCGTTCGGCTCCAATTCATCGTGACCGGTGAGCGTGAAGCCGAACGCGTACCTCCTTCGCCATTCTTCACGCACGTTGTCGCTATTCGAGTTATTTATCCACCATATGAAATCATCAACCCACGACACGCACTTCGTTAGTATCTTCACGTTCACCCCCTTACTTGTTGCTATGCCGGCGGCGTTCATGGTTAACGTTATCGTTTCCGGCAACATCGGATCCGTCGTGAATGAGAAAAACAAACCGTGCTTTCGCAATTCCGGCAGGTTTCTCGTCAACTCCTTTTCAAATACCTCTAACGCGTGAGTTTCGTCACGGAAGCATTTTTTTAGTTGGGGTTTGTCCTGACCCATGTTGGTAGCCAGGATCCCCTTCTTGCAATAGCAGTACTCGCACGCGTTGCTACAACCCACGTAAAAGTTGCACGCCCACTTGCTGTACTCCCCGGCCTTCCCGCTCGGGTTATAAATAGCCTTGCCATTAAAGTTTTTCATACCGCGCCGTTTAATATTCGCCCGTATTGATCCACGTCTTTAAATTTCACGCAACTGGTGTAATACTTCCCGTTGTTCGCAAGGTACATGGCTTTATCGCTATCATATTTCTCCTTTACGGCGATTACCGCGCGTGACCGCATCACATCGTTCCAAAACACGCACACGTCGCCATCCACTGGCTCACCGGGCGCGTTCTCCCCATCGTCATAAATGCTTCCTACCACCTCAAGCTCTTCCTTCCCGAACTCGGATAACGGGTACCTTTCCGTTTCGTACGGTCCGGGCTTTTTCGCCCAAAAGCAACAGTCCTCCCACACGACTACCCAACCTCCTTTCAGCTTGTCGCCCTCGAATATCTGCTCATCGTACTTATCCTCCCTACCAGCGTATTGACATAGCGTCGATGGTATGATTGGCACGGTTGTACCGTTTTTCGCGTGTATGTATGGCTTTTCATCCACAACCACGTGTGGCTCGCCCTTGACCCATTCACCCATTGGTGTTTTAGCCTTGTACAAGATTTCTCTTTTCATATCTCTTTTATGTCTTTAAGTTGTGGCACTTTATACCCGTTTTCGTTGCAAATAACCCTAATCGCCTGCCATGCCGTTGATTTACTGTAACATTCAACGATATAGCCGTGAATATCATCTTGAAATTTCTTCAATCTGCGTTGTTTCATGCCCTTATGCAGTTTAATACCTAAATGGCGTAAGATGAATTATCGCCTTCGGCTCATCCAGGTTGTAATCCTTGAACCAATGAATAAAATCCCTTATCGCCAGCCCGTCATTGCGAGCAACAGTTTGTGTCGTCGAAGCGTATTTGCCGTCAATTATGTTCAGCATAATAGAGAGTCGTCCTAACTCATCTTTTTCAAACTTCAACTTCTGCAGCCCTATCCCGTCATCTCTCGTTAACCTTACGAACTCCACTTGCTTGCTACGATACGGCAAACCACTCCAGTGACGAACAGACAGGCACGCGTCACCATTATCTATTTCATCGAAGTTCTCGCGCCACATGGGGTAATTCGCCCGGATGGTATGAATTTTCTGGTAGCAGTTCAGGTAAATATCATGATCCAACATGCTTAACGTCTCCTTTGGCATCACCCCACTCGGTATTAATGCCCTCGCTATCTTTTCAAGGAAATAGGTATTGGCCCCCCTCCTCTCGTGCGTGGCCGGGAACTTCTTACTAATCATTAACACATGCGTTTTCATGTCTCTTTATTTTTTGTAAACATTCTATTTCTTTAAAGTCAGGCATAGAGTGCAGGTCTTTATACCCGTGAAGTAAACCGTAATTAATTAGTGCCCTTGCTTGCTTTCCGGTTAATGGTGTACCGTCATCGCAAACTATAATCCCGTCTGGGATCCTCTTTCCCTTGTAGAAGTTTTTCATTCCCTGTAAATCCGCGTTCATGCTTTCTCGTTGTTAATACCCTTGTTCGCCTTTTCCGAACATGTCGGGATTCTCTACACGTTCAAAGTAGAATACACCGCTAAACGGCTTATCCTCTGTAATCCCGAATAAATCTGCTATTTCCAACAAGTATTTTTTCCTGCGAATAGCTTTTGGGTTTTTTGTCTTTTTCGGCAATTTTTTAAGCCGCTCGTGCAATCCTCCAAGGTACCACGTGCGGAACTCTTCTAAGCTTAGCCCGTGCTTGTAATGATTTATTATCTTTTGTGCTGGGAACATGTTGTCGAGATTGTGGTTGTCCGGGAACTCAACGGTGCCATCCCACCAGTTGCGCGTGATAGGGATAACGTGATCAACCTGCCAATCGTCCTTCAGGATTGTCCCGGAATAAGCGCAACGCCCCCCGAACTTGTTTTTAACTTGCTCCCTTTCACTTGATGTAAGACGTTTAATCTTTTTCATGCCTTCGCGTTCATGTCTCGTTACCTATTATTAGTCCAACAACATCGGCATCAATATCGAAACCACACCCTTTACCCCCGATGGCGTGATGATCATCGGCCTGCTCGGCGCCGAGAAGCTCAACACGCATTTTTCGGTTGTCATTAGTCCAAGCAAAAGCCGCACGTGATCCGGGTTAAACCCGATTTCCAACTCCCATCCCGTCCTTAATACTGCTTCCTCCCGTGATGATGTCCCGTTATCCGGTGAGCCGCTCGTCATCGTTAACGTATCGCCGTCAAAATTCATCTTTAATAGCGGGTACCGGTCTTTAGTTCCCGATAGAATGGAAACCCGCTTTATCGCTGCTGACAGCCACGCCACGTCAACCTCCACCTCCTTGTCGTTTTCCGGTATCACCGATCGGTAGTTCGGGTAGATACCCTCCGCGAGCCTGTACGAGAGATTGTAATCACCTGTCTCCACGGCAACGCGCTTGTTGCCCAGTTCCAGCTCCACCTCCGCGCCGTTCTCCTCGCGCGACAGCATCTCTACCAGCAGCCGTGCCGCGCTCCTCGGTATGATTGCCGATACCTCGTCACCTCCCAGGTACGCCGTCTCCTTGAACGACAACAGGTGGCCGTTCGATGCCACGAACGTCAACGTCGCCCCCTTCAGCTCAACTAAAACGCCGCTCATTACCGGTCTTAACTCGTCGTTGCCAGCGCACTCGAGTACCTGATTGATCCCCTCGAGTACCGTTTCCACCTTAACGGGTAACCTCACGACCTTCTCCTCTACCACCCGCCTCGGGAATTCAGCCGCCGGGTACACCGGGATCTCGAAGTTACCGCCAAAGTATTCCAGCGTCACGCTTCGCTCCCCGAACCTCAACGTCAGGGGTTGATCCGGCACCTCCGCCACGATCCTCGTCAGCTGCTTGGCATCCACGCAAGCGCTCACGTCATCTTCCACGGATATGCATTCCACGATGGCGCTCATGGTACCGTTCATGTCCGTACCGGTCACCCTCAACGCCCCGCCCCGGGTAGCCTCCATTAAAAACCACCCCATCGCCGGCTTTCCCTTCTTCGTGGGCGTTATCTTGCCCACCATCCGGGCCGCCGCCAGCAGCTTTTCTCTCGAAATGTTTATCTCCATAACCTGTTGAATTAAAAAAAATGCAGCGACCCTCCCGGGCGGCTTTTCCCGCTATAAAATTGAAAAATCCTGATAATCAATTACGGCTAAGCGTGTGCCCGCCAGTACCTCTTTATCTCCGCGCCGGTGTAAAACCTCCGCTTGTTCACGCGGTTATACCCGCACTTGATGTACCCGTTATCTGTATGCCTCCGCAGCGTGTTCCTGGAGATCTCCAGCAGCTCCGCCGCCTTGCCTATGGGCACCTTGGCCGTGTCGCTTATTTTAGGTTCTTCTATGCTCATGTGTAAATCCCCAATTTTTCCAGTATCAAGTCTATCTTAGCCTCGATACGTGTTAACTGCTCTTTTATCGCATCTATCTTTCGATTGATTTCTTTTAGCTCTTCTATCTCGCGTGCGCTTTTTCGTTGCCTTAAACTATACCTTTTCATCTCTCGTTTTTTATTTCCCGGTTTACCTCGATGATATCCACCACCATCAGCGAAATGATCAAGCATAGCCCGATCCACAACAGGTGCATCGCTACCTCTATCGCGCCCAGTAATTCCTCGAAGCTCACCTCTTCACCCGATCCACCGCGCGTGAAAACCATGAAAGCCACCACGCTGGCGATCACGAGCATGACGAGCAGTATCACCATGGCCACGTTTTCACGAAGCGCGCTACCATTTCTTTCTTTTATTCCCATCATGCCCATCACGCCATCCGCGTGACCCTCGTTTTGTTAACCAACCCCTGCTCCGATACCATGAACCGCGCCTTACCCCTCTTTTCCAACCTGGAAGCGGTATTTCGCAAGTTCGCCGTCTTGATGTCCTTCGTGTCTATTTCTATTTCTTCACCGACGTTCAGATTTAGCAGCGTGTCGGTTATCGAAATTCTCCTTACTAAATTGGGTCGCCTTTTCTTTTTTTCCATATCTTTGTGATTTGCACGTTTTTGTATCAATGTCGATACATGTTGTTTATCATGCCGCAAATGTAACGAATATATTCAATACATGAGCAATATTTTAACGAGTATTCTCTATTAGAGTGCTTTATTTGTAACGATTCTAAATAATTATGTTATGGATAAGATTGTAAAAGAGAGGATTAAGGAGTTCTTGGAATATTTAAATATAGGCCAAAATGCGTTTGAGGCTAAAGTCGGGTGGTCTAACGGCTACATAAACAACACCAAAAATATATCCGCTGACAAACTAAAGAGTGTTGCTAACGAGTATCCTCAATTAAGCCTTGAGTGGCTTATAACAGGCAACGGTGAAATGATCAAGCGTGAAGTCGATATTGACTACAAGGAGAAATACTACAATCTCCTGGAAGAACAAAACGAAACGCGTTCAGAATTAAACTCCCTGAACGCGAGACACATTGATATAATGAACGAGTTACACGATGCGAAGATTCAAAACCTTGAGCTCATGAAAGAGATCGAACAGCTTAAAAGTAACAAACGGCACGCTGTTGATCCAGCTCTTTCTTCTTATCCTCCGCAACGGGATGTAGATATAGTGACTAAAAAATAATGAAACGTCATTGAAACAAGTTTAGAAAGCAAATCAAATTAATTAGTATATCATGTTAGTAAAATTATCACTCTACTTATCATTTCTCACATTTAGTCTATGCATGCTTTCTTATGACGGAATGGCCAATAAATACGGGTGGTCTAAGGGTTCAAAAATTAACACAATTACCCTTATTGGTGGAATATTGTTTTTTGGCGGGATTATCGAATCATTTTTCGAGTTTAAATGGTGGATTGTTCTTATTGGCATTATTATTTCTCAAATACTGGGTTCAACATTTACTTCTATTTTAAAAAACAAAACTCAAATTGTTGCACCTATTTTGACAATAGTGTCACTTATTGGAATCATAATTTATCAAACTATAATTGCAAATAGATTGTAATATATTTTTCCCGGTTTTCTATGAAATCAAAAAACGACAAGTTATGCTGCACGAAACCCTCTCCCGCCTCGTTTTCGAGCGTAAGGTAACGAAAACCCACGTGGCCGATCAACTCGGCATCGCCCGGAGTACCCTCAACGGCTACCTGTCCGGCGCGGTACCCGTGCCGTCCGACGTTATCGAGAAAGCCGCCGCGTTTTTCGGCGTGACGGTAGGGTACCTTTTCGGCGAAACACGACCCGACAACGAGGTAACGCGTAGACTTGACCGGCAACAAAAAGAGATAAACGAGATAAAGAAAAAAGTTGATTTAATTGCAAAATCCTTGCAAGTAAAAAAAGAGTAAAAATAAAACGTTGATTATCAGACCATAAAAGCGGTCTTGGGTTGCTTTGGGAGCAGGGGGTCGCGAGTTCGAATCCCGCCACCCCGACGGAGTTTAAAGGTTTA
>MTKW01002315.1_pt1 | contig 58556 bp, 51 predicted proteins | sample 1042761 | NCBI WGS metagenome assembly MTKW01 (sample SAMN06205366, study PRJNA360243) | anaerobic digester metagenome | biome: Wastewater treatment plant; feature: Anaerobic digester sludge; material: sludge; isolation source: anaerobic digester fed with sludge from wastewater treatment plant ... | reverse complement strand
AAGGGCTTATGCCAGAGGTTAGGGACTTTGAACCAAGAACTGCCCTAGATGGGGGAGCAGATGGCCTAAAATTTTATAGGCAGATTGCAGAAAATGCAAGTATATATTTAAAGGCAGGAGGCCTTGTGGCCATGGAAATGGGCCATGATCAAGCCTCTGATATAAAAGACATTTTTAAAAGGACAGGCAATTATTCTAGCGGCCAAATCCTAAAGGATTTAGCCGGTATAGACAGGATTGCATTATTTCACAAAGTAAACAAGGGGTAATCTATTTATGTTTGATAGACTACAAGCTATAGAAGACAGATATGAGGAGCTAGGCCAAATTATCTCCGATCCTGACGTAATAAACAGGCGGGATGAATGGCAGGCCTTTGTAAAGGAACACTCCTCCCTAGAGCAGATAGTAGAATCCTTTAGGGAATACAAGGACCTAAAGGAGGAGATAGCCGATACCCGTTCCATGTTAGAGGAGGGCCCTGACAAGGAACTAAAGGAAATGGTAGAAGCTGAGCTAAAGGACCTTGAGCAAGAACTAGAGGCCCTTGAGCATAAGATAAAGCTACTGCTGCTGCCAAAGGATCCAATGGATGAAAAGAACGTTGTCATGGAGATAAGGGGCGGAGCAGGTGGAGACGAAGCAGCTCTTTTTGGAGCAGTCCTTTTTAGGCTCTACTCCAGGTATGCTGAACGCCAGGGCTGGAAGATCGATATTATGTCTGCCAACTATACAGATATAGGTGGAGTAAAAGAGCTTATCTTTGTAATTGAGGGCAAGGGGGCCTATAGCCGCCTTAAATATGAAAGTGGAGTCCACAGGGTCCAGAGGATACCCACCACCGAATCAGGGGGTAGGATCCATACCTCTACAGCTACAGTAGCTGTTTTGCCAGAGGCTGAAGATGTGGACATAGAGATAAATCAAAATGATCTTAGGATTGATGTCTTCAGGTCATCAGGCCATGGGGGACAGAGTGTAAACACGACGGATTCAGCTGTCCGAATCACCCACCTACCTACGGGCCTAGTAGTCACCTGCCAGGATGAAAAATCCCAGCTTAAAAACAAGGAAAAGGCCCTAAAGGTTTTAAAGGCCAGACTCCTAGATGCTGCCCAGCAGGAGCTAGAGCAGGAGTATGCTGAAAACAGGAGGAGCCAGGTAGGGACCGGAGATAGGAGCGAAAGGATCAGGACCTATAATTATCCCCAGGGCAGGGTAACTGACCACAGGATAAACCTAACCCTTTACAAGCTAGAGAACTTTTTAGACGGTGATATAGACGAGATGATAGATGCCATAATCCAGTATGAGCAACTAGAGCAACTCAAAAAGTTTTAACTGCTTTTTAGCACTATAAGCTAGCCTGTAAATAAGCTACAAAAATAATCAAAGGCAGGTAAAATTAATTATAGGCTGGCTAAAAACATAGGCAGATTAAAATTAATTAAAACTAAGCTACAATAAAAGGCAGATTACAATAGATCAAAGGCAGCTACAACAAAGTCAGACAACAATTAATAAAAGCTAGGCTACAATAAAAGTCAGGCTTAGAATAGACCCATAAGCCCCCGAATACAATTACATAGTGACATGTGTTGTTAAGGGGGCTTTTACATATGAATAGCTTATTGTTCAGTACACTTATAGGTAGCTTGGCCGGGATAGTCGGTACAGGACTAGGCGGGGCCTTGGCCTTTTTGATAAAGCAGCCAAGTAGGAGGTACTTAAGTAGCGTCCTGGGTTTTTCTGCAGGTCTTATGTTTTCGGTTGTATGCTTTGACCTTCTGCCAAAGGCTTTTGAAATAGGGGGCCTTTTAAATGGGCTACTAGGAGCCTTTGGAGGGGTAGCTTTAATGGCCCTGCTCCAGGACATCTTTGAGACAAGGACTAGGCCGGTCAAGGGCCAAAAAAGAGTGAGTAAAAACTATATTAGAACTGGTATACTAATAGGCATAGGTATAGCCCTGCATAACCTGCCCGAGGGGCTAGCTATAGGTACAGGTTTTTCTACCACCCAAAGCTATGGGATAGGCCTTTCCATTGTAATTAGCCTGCACGATATCCCTGAGGGAATTGCTATGGCAACCCCCATGCGGATAGGGGGTATGGGCATTTTCAGGGTCGTACTTTATTCCTTGCTTGCCGGTATACCTACAGGCCTAGGAGCCTTTATAGGCTATATTTTGGGGGAGATTTCCCCAATTTTTATAAGCCTTTGCCTTGGTTTTGCAGGGGGCGCTATGGTTTATATAACAGCAAGTGAGCTTATACCCGAATCAAGAGACCTTTACAAGGGCAGGATTTCTGCCATGGGCCTTGTAGCAGGTGTATTTATAGGCATTTTGCTGGTAAAGCTCTTTTAGATCAGCTGATTTATGACTAAAAGGTCAGGCAGGGCTAAGAACTAGTATTTACTAAAAAATGGACAGGCTAGCCCCATAATAAAAAAAGGCCTAGCTATCCATCATACTTAAAAGGAATTGAAGGAATAATCATGATAAAAACCGAGCTTTTAAAAATTGGTGACCTAGAGGGGGACCTAGAAAAGATTAAAAGGGCAGCTAGCCTGATTAGACAGGGACAGGTTGTAGCCTTTCCAACTGAGACTGTCTATGGTCTAGGGGCCAATGCCCTCGATCCTGGGGCTGTTGACAAAATATTCAAGGCCAAGGGTAGGCCGGCAGACAACCCCTTGATTGTCCATATAGACAATATAGACAGCTGGTCTATGCTGGTAGAGACTATTCCTGACCAGGCCCTAGACCTGGCAGAGGCCTTTTGGCCAGGTCCCTTGACAATAATACTAAAAAAGAAGGACCTTGTATCTGACAAGGTTACTGCAGGCCTAGATACAGTAGCTGTTCGTATGCCCTCGCATCCTGTGGCTAGAAAGCTTATTGAACTATCTGCCTGTCCTATTGCAGCCCCTAGTGCCAATCTTTCAGGTAAACCTAGCCCAACCAAGGCCCTCCATGTCATGGAGGATATGCAGGGCCGGATTCCCATGATACTAGATGGGGGAGATGCGAATGTAGGCCTTGAGTCCACAGTTTTAGACCTAACATTTGACCTACCCATTATCCTAAGACCAGGTGGTGTCACCCGGGAAATGCTTGAGCTTGTCTTAGGGGAGGTTTTGCTTGACCCTTCTGTATTTAGCAGCCTAGAGGAGGGGCAAAAGCCCAGGTCCCCTGGTAGCAAGTACAAGCATTATGCCCCCAAGGCCCAGGTAACCATATACAAGGGTAGACAGGACCGGTTAATAGCCGGAATAAGTAAAGAAGCTCAAAGGCTAATTCAGGCAGGTCAGAGGGTCGGCATACTAACTACTGATGAGAATAAGGCCTCCTACAAGGATGGGATAATAAGGTCCATGGGTAGCCGTCAAAGGCCGGAGGACCTGGCTAGGGTCTTGTTTAGCCTCCTAAGAGAGTTTGATGATTTGGGGGTAGACCATATACTTGCAGAGGGTGTAGACACTAAAAATGAGGGCCTGGCAGTAATGAATCGCTTAGCTAGGGCTGCTGGTTTTTCAATAGTCGACCTTTAGACAATAGCCTATGGGCAGGAGGATTTTGATGAAAATATTGTTTGTCTGTACAGGTAACACTTGTAGGTCCTTTATGGCTGAGGCCATGTTAAGGGATATGCTAAAGGAAAGGGGACTTGACCATATAGAGGTTGGGTCTGCTGGCCTGGCAGCCATGCCAGGAGCTGGACCGAGCCTAAATGCAGTAAAGGTACTAAGTGAAAAGGAAATTGGCCCAGGCAGCCATCAGGCTAGCCGACTTGACCTTGAAATGCTAGAAAAGGCAGACCTTATTTTGACCATGACTCAAGGACACAAGGATGCCATCCTATCGGTACGACCTGCTATTTGGACCAAGATCCACACCCTAAATGAATATGTAGGCCTAGAGGAAAAGGATATAAGTGACCCCTATGGTGGGTCTGAGGCTACCTATAGGGAGAGCCTGGCCAGTATAGAAAGGGCCTTAGTAAAACTAATTGATATCATAGCAGGCTAGTACTTGCTAGAATGTTCTTGTATTTTGTAGACTAAGCATTTATATTGGTATATAATAGACTTTAATAATGCATGCGCAAAGATGTAGGGAGGGTTTTCCATTGAAGGAGGCATCCAGCAATGTGGACCTTAAAAAAATAGCTGCTATAAAGGCCGCTGACTTTGTTGCCGATGGTATGAGAGTAGGTATCGGGACAGGTTCTACAGTTGCCTTTTTTGTTGAAGAGCTAGCAAATAGGATAAGGGACGGACTTAAAGTAAGTGCCCTTGCCACATCCTATCAATCTCGTATTTTATGCCAGGCTCATGGTATTCCACTTATGGACACCATGTTTCAGTCTAGGCTTGATATAGCAGTTGATGGCGCCGATGAAATAGACCCCCAATTAAATGCTATAAAGGGTGGCGGCGGTGCCCAAACAGTAGAGAAAATAATAGCTTCTATGGCTGACAAATTTATTTTAATAGCTGATGAGAGCAAGCTAGTCGACAGACTATGCATGAAGTTCCCATTGCCGGTTGAGGTATTACCTGACGGCCTATCCCTTGCCAAGGAAAGGATATCTGCCCTAGGTGGCAGACCTAATCTTAGAATGGCTCTTAGAAAGGATGGCCCTGTAATTACCGAGAACGGCAATTTTATATTGGACATAAGCTTTGAGTCGGCACCTTTAGACCTAAGAGACCTAGATACAAAGCTAAACTTAATACCTGGCCTTGTTGAGACAGGCTTGTTTTTAGGCCTAGCCAAAAAAGCTGTAATAGGTTCCGCCGACCAGGTAAAAATCTTAGAAGCTAGAGAATAAAGCAGCTTGCAAGGGGACACTAATTAGACTAGGGAAAGCTTGCTACTAGCATGCATTAATAATTAGGTATTTTATTTAAAGTACATCAAGAACATGTAATTTATATTAAAGGGGAGAGGCTTATGTCAAAAGTACATGTATTGGACCACCCTCTGATACAGCACAAGCTCACATTTATAAGAGATGAAAACACAGGCGTCAAAGAGTTTAGAGAAATGGTAGACGAGGTAGCGCTTTTGATGACCTATGAGGTTACTCGAGATCTTTCACTCCAGGAGGTAGAGATCAATACGCCTATATGCAAAACAAAATCCAAGGTCCTGGCAGGGAAAAAGATTGGTGTCGTGCCCATCCTTAGGGCAGGCCTAGGAATGGTAGATGGGATAACTAGCCTGATACCATCGGCCAAGGTAGGCCATATAGGCCTTTATAGGGATCCTGAGACCCTAGAGCCAGTAGAATACTATTGCAAACTACCCACAGATATACACGAGAGGGACCTTATTATAACCGACCCTATGCTAGCCACTGGAGGCTCTGCATCCGCAGCTATCAGCTTTTTAAAGCAAAGGGGCGCTAAACACATAAAGCTCATGTGCCTGATTGCGGCACCTGAAGGAATAGAAAGAGTCCAAAAGGACCATGATGATGTAGATATATATGTAGCAGCAGTTGATGAGAAACTAAATGAGCATGGCTACATAGTTCCTGGCCTGGGAGATGCAGGAGACAGGCTATTTGGTACAAAGTAACCTAAATAAGGTGGTGTGCATCTTGTCTAAGGATTTAATTGGTGATATCAAAAGGACTGAGGACCAGGCTGTACAAATACAAAAGGCGGCAATTGAGGAGGCCAATTCAATCATAAGCCAGGCCTCTATTGATGCTGAGCAAATCTATGATTCAATCATAAAAAAGGCCGAGGCCGAAGGGCAGGCAGGCCTTGAACAGGTTAGAGAGGAAACCAATGACCAGATAAAGGACCTAAAGAGCAAGGGCCAAATGGAATGTGACCAGCTAGCCAGCAGGGCTAATAGTCGTATGGATATGGCCGCAGTCTTTATTAGGGAAAGGATAGTGACCAATGGCAATAGTTAGGATGAAAAAACTGACCCTCATTGGTCTAGAAGAAGAAAAAAACGCAATCCTCAAGGCAATTCAAAAGCTAGGCAGTGTGGAGATACAGGATATAAGTGAGCTTGGCCAAGATGAACTACCAAGTCTAGAGACCGAGCCTAAGTCTTTACAAGCTAAAGACGACAATATTGATGAAAAGCTCTACAAGGTCAAATCTGCTATTGACCTATTAGAAAATTATAGCCAGGTTAAAAAGGGCATGTTCACACCAAAGCCCCAGGTTAGCCTAGAGGAGTTTAACAATGTCCTAAAAAGGCAGGCAGACCTTTTATCCTCTGCAGATGACTGCCTAAGGCTACAGGACATGCTAAACGAGTTCAGTAGCAAAAGAGCCAGGATCAGGGCATCGATTGACCAGCTTAGTCCCTGGCAAAATTTAACCATGCCCTTTGAGGCTATTGGTCAGACAAATACCAGCAGGGCTTTTTTAGGCACGATCCAAAGTAGTAGTATTAATGAGCTCCAGGACTGGCTAGAGGAAGAAGAGGTCCTAGCAGACCTAGAAATAGTAAGTGAATATAGGGACCATACCTACTGCCTTATTGCCTATCATGTTTCAAGTGAAGAAGAGATCCTAGACAGGCTTAGAGGGCTTGAGTTTGAACGTATAAGCCTATCAGGCCTTAAGGGTACTGCTAGGCAGCTACTTGATAAATACAACAAGGATTTAGAGGCCCTAGAAAAAGAAGAAGGCCAGGTTGTTGCAGCCATAAAAGAACTAGTAAAGGTCCTAGATGACCTAAAAATCCTATATGATGGCCTGCTAATTGACCAGCAAAAATATGAAGCCAGCCAGCGTATTTTAAATACAGGACGGGCCTTTGTATTAAAGGGCTGGATTTCAATCAAGGATCATGAGAAATTAAAGAAAGCCTTGTATGAGATAACAGATGCTGTTTTAATCCAATTTGAGGACCCAGATGAGGATGACAAGATTCCAACCCTACTAGACAATCCGCCTTTGGTAGAACCCTTTGAGGTTGTAACTAACTTATATAGCACACCTAGCCAAAGGGATGTTGACCCAAACAAGGTAATGGCGCCCTTTTACTTTGCCCTCTTTGGCATTATGATGGGTGATGCAGGCTATGGAATACTTATGGCTATAGTAGGTACTATCATGATTAGAAAGCTAAAGCTAAAGGGTACAGCAAAAAAACTAGTAGGCGTGATTGCCCTGTGTGGTGTATCAACCTTTATCTGGGGAGTATTAAGCGGTGGCTGGTTTGGGGATTTAGGAGAGAGGATTGCTAATGCCATTGGCCTAGAGACAGCAGTCATCTGGTTTAGCCCCATGGAGGAACCCTTGCTTATGCTAGGATTTTGCTTTGCCATTGGCCTCTTGCATGTCCTAGTGGGTATGGGAGTCAAGGCCTATATGGATATTAGGGATGGTTACATATGGGATGCAGTCTTTGACCAAGGCTTATGGTTTTTACTTATTGTAGGCCTACTTCTATTACTATTACCGACTACAGCAGCTGTTGGTAAATACATTGCTATTGGGGCTGCAATTGGCCTGGTATTGACCCAGGGTAGGGCCAAGAAAGGAATTTTCTCAAAATTTTTCTCTGGTCTTTTAAGCCTTTATAATATAACAGGGATATTTTCTGATGTTTTATCCTATTCCAGGCTCTTTGCCTTAGGCCTGTCCTCTGCAATAATTGGTATGGTCTTTAACATTTTAGCGTCCATGCTAACTGGGGCCTGGTATAGTATAGTATTTGCTGTAGCGATATTTGTAGTTGGACATGTCTTTAATATTCTAATCAACCTATTAGGGGCCTTTGTCCATACTAGTCGTCTACAGTACATAGAATTTTTTGGAAAGTTTTTTGAGGGCGGAGGCCATACCTTTACGCCTTTAACAATAAAGACAAAGTATATTGATTTAACAAATTAAGGAGGCAAAAGATTATGAATCTAGGTTTGTTATTAGCATTATCAGGAGTGGCTATTTCTGTATTTGTATCAGGCATAGGCTCAGCTAAAGGTGTTGCCATAGTTGGTAAGGCTGGTGCAGGAGTCGTTGCAGAGGACCCAGAGAAATTTAGCCAGGTTCTACCCCTACAGGCCCTTCCAGGTACCCAGGGTATATATGGATTCTTGATAGGCTTTATAATCCTAATAAGACTCAATATATTTGGTGAGCTAGCGGAAATAAGCACAAGCGGTGGACTGATGATGCTAATCGGGTCACTACCAATTGCAATAGTTGGACTTATATCAGCGATCCTACAGGCCAAGGTGGCTGCAGCAGGAATAGGTATTATAGCTAAAAAGCCTGAAGAACTAGGAAAGGCCATAACCTTTTCTGTTATCGTTGAGACCTATGCTGTTTTAGCCCTACTAGCATCTTTCCTTATCGTATTCTTTGTACCACTTACATAAGGGGAGATAGGTATGAGTGGATTAGACAGGATCAAGGAGCGAATTGTTGAGGATGCAAGGGCCCAAGCAAAAGGGCTTATTGATGATGCCAACAAAAAAGCTGATCAGATAAAAAAAGAAAGTGCGGACAAGGCCGAGCTTGTAGCTGAAAAGATAAGGGCCGACTATGAAAATAGGGCTGCTGAGCTAAAAAGACAAATGTTGTCTACAGCCCAGATGGATATAAGGAAAAAGAACCTAGCCTTAAAGCAGGACCTTATAGGTCAAGCCTTTGACTATAGCCATAAATCCATCATGGACCTGCCCCTGGCAGACTATGAAAAACTGATGGAGGACCTATTAATGGTGGCTGTTGAAAGTGGTGATGAAGAAATTATACTTTCAAAGCAGGATATAGACAGGTTAGGCGAAGGCTTTGTTAATAGGATAAACAAAAAGCTATCTGAAAAAGGAAGGCTAGGAGCCCTCAAGTTTTACAAAGAGCCAGGGGATTTTACGGGTGGCTTTGTACTAAGAAAGGCTGGCGTAGAGCTAAACTGCACAATTGGAGCTCTACTTCGCCAACTGAGAGAAAAAATTGAGCCCCAAATAGCTGAGATACTTTTTGCTGTAGAGGATTAGATGACCTTTATACATTGTATTTAGGCTAGGCTACCGGAGGAAAGGGGTGGAAAGATGCCGCAAGACTCTTACCTTTTTGCTGTAGGCAGAATAAGGGTAAAGGAAAATAAATTGATGGGTCAAGACAGGATTGAAAGAATGCTGGACACCGACTCCTTAGATGACGCCTTAAAGGTGTTAAGCGAGTCCGATTATGGTTCTGGTGAACAGGTCGAGAGCCCATATGATTATGAAAAGCTCTTGGCTGCTGAGCTAAAAAAGGTATATGACTTTATCGAAGAGGTCACACCTAATAAAGAGCTGACAGACCTATTTGCCCTTCAATATGATATGCATAACTTAAAGTCCTTGATAAAGGGACACTATTTAGGTAGTCAGGAGGACCTGCCACTAGCCAGTATTGGCAGTATAGACCTGCAGGACCTAACAAGGGCGGTAAAAGCCAAGCAGTACGACTCAATACCAGACTACTTGGCCCAGGCTCTTGTAAAGCTTGAAGAGACTTTTGAAAAGGGCTTTGATCCCCACAGGCTAGACTTTTTCTTAGACCAACTATATTTTAAGAGGGTATTTGAGGTCCTTAAAAAACATAAAAACCCCTTTATGCGCGAGCTTTTTGTAAAGCGAGTAGACCTTACCAATATTAGGACCCTACTGCGGGTAAAGACCATAGGGGAGGATATAGACTTTCTAAAAAACTTACTAATTGAGGGCGGGTCATTAGACCTAGATAGCCTTTTAGAGGTTCTTGAGGCCCCAATAGATGACCTATTAGTGATGTTAAAGGAAAGTGAATATATAGACTTCATAGAAGATGGGTTAAGGGCCTTTGATAGCCAGGCTAGCCTTACCCTTTATGAAAGGCAAATGGATAATTATCTATTAAATTATATTAAAAAACGCAAGTACAATCCCATGGGGATGGAGGCCATAGCAGGCTATCTCTTGGCCAAGGAAAATGAGATCAAGCTAGTAAGGATGATTATGGTCGGCAAAATCAACAAGATACCCAAGGTAGCAATACGGGAAAGGTTACGTGATTTATATGTCTAAGATAGGTGTCATAGGTGATAGGGATTCGATTTTGGGTTTCAAGACATTAGGCCTAGATATTTTCCCTGTCACAGATATTGAAAATGCCGGCAGGTTGGTCCATAGGCTGGCCAAGGAGGATTATGCAGTCCTTTTTATAACCGAGGCCATAGCCAAGGATATGCAAGAGACTATTGAAAGATACAAGGCAGTGCCCTATCCAGCCATTATTCTTATTCCCAACAACCAGGGCAGTTTAGGACTTGGTATACAGGGGATAAAGGATAATGTGGAAAAGGCAATTGGCGCTGATATTTTATTTGGAGAAAGAGGGTAGATAACCGGTGCGAGGCAGAATTGTTAAGGTTTCTGGACCTCTTGTCATAGCAGAGGGTATGGGCGATGTTAAAATGTTTGACGTTGTCAGAGTTAGTGACAAGAGGCTAATTGGCGAAGTAATCGAGCTAAGGGGCGATAGGGCCTCAATACAGGTATACGAAGAAACAGCAGGTTTAGGACCAGGAGAACCGGTTGAGTCTACCGGTAGCCCCTTGAGTGTAGAACTAGGCCCTGGCCTGATTGAGGCCATCTATGATGGCATACAAAGGCCACTTACATATATCCGTGATATAGCAGGGGATAGGATACCAAGGGGTATAGAGGTTCCTATACTAGACCGGGAGAAAAAGTGGAATTTTGAGCCAAGGGTAAATATTGGTGACAGGGTAGAGCCTGGTGATATCATAGGAGTAGTCCAGGAGACTACTGTTGTAGAGCACAGGATTATGGTTCCAGAGGGTGTAGAGGGACTTGTTGATTGGGTGCACGAGGGAGAGGCAACCATTGTAGACCCTGTGCTAAAGGTAAAGACCGATGAGGGCCAAATAGTAGATGTTATAATGCTGCAAAAAACTCCTGTCCGTATTGGTAGACCCTACAAGCAAAAGCTCTCACCTGTAGTTCCCATGCTGACAGGCCAGCGGGTAATAGATACCTTTTTCCCAGTGGCCAAGGGTGGAGTGGCAGCGGTTCCAGGCCCCTTTGGTTCTGGTAAAACAGTTGTCCAGCACCAGCTAGCAAAATGGGCTGATGCAGATATTATTGTCTATGTTGGCTGTGGCGAGCGGGGCAATGAGATGACAGATGTTTTAATGGAGTTCCCCCAGCTAAAGGACCCAAAATCAGGCGAAGCCCTGATGAAGAGGACTGTACTTATTGCCAACACCTCTGATATGCCGGTTGCTGCTCGTGAAGCCTCCATCTATACGGGGATCACCATAGCAGAATACTTTAGGGATATGGGCTACTCTGTTGCCATAATGGCAGACTCAACCTCAAGGTGGGCAGAGGCTCTTAGAGAGATGTCAGGACGTTTAGAGGAGATGCCTGGTGAAGAGGGCTATCCTGCTTATCTTTCTTCCCGCCTAGCAGAGTTTTATGAAAGGGCAGGCAGGGTAATCTGTAGTGGCCAGGACGATAGGGAGGGGGCCATAACAGCTATTGGGGCTGTTTCACCACCAGGTGGCGATATTTCAGAGCCTGTTACCCAAAGTACCCTCCGAATTGTAAAGGTTTTCTGGGGACTTGATGCAAGTCTTGCTTACCGTAGACACTTCCCAGCTGTAAACTGGCTGCTTTCCTATTCACTTTATACCGACAGGCTAAGTGATTGGATGAAAAAAGAGGTAGCCACTGATTGGGACCAAATAAGACTTGAGCTGATGGGTATTTTGCAGGAGGAGGCTGACCTAGAGGAGATAGTAAGGCTAGTAGGTGTAGATGCCCTATCCTTAAAAGATAGGCTAACCCTTGAAACAGCCAGATCAATTAGGGAGGACTACCTTCACCAAAATGCCTTCCATGAGGTAGACACATATACCTCAATGGACAAGCAATACAAGATGACAAAGCTGATATTAGCCTTCCACCACGGTGCCTTAAAGGCCCTTGAGGCAGGAGCAGAGTTTTCAGAGATTATAAACTTACCCATTAGGGAGAGAATTGGCCGTGCCAAGTATGTACCTGGAGACCAGCTCCATGTCTTAGATGAGATAATGACAGACCTACAGCAGCAGATGAGGTCTCTAGCTCAAGAGGGAGGTATCCAGTATGCTTAAAGAATACAGGACCATACGAGAGGTCGTAGGACCCCTTATGCTAGTTGATGGGGTAGAAGGTGTAAAATTCGATGAACTAGTAGAGATAGAGCAAAAAAACGGTGAGATCCGCAGTGGCCGTGTCCTAGAGATAGATGGGGACCGAGCCCTACTCCAGCTTTTCGAAGGTTCACAGGGACTTAGGATATCAGACAGCAAGGCCCGCTTTTTAGGGCGGGGTATAGAGCTATCTGTTTCAAGAGATATGCTAGGTCGAGTCTTTGATGGAATGGGACGCCCCATAGACGATGGGCCTAGAATTATCGCAGAAAAGAGAATGGATATAAATGCAGAGCCCCTAAACCCAGCTTCTAGGGACTATCCATCAGAGTTTATACAAACTGGTATATCGGCCATTGACGGCCTTAACACCCTAGTTAGGGGGCAAAAGCTACCAGTCTTTTCAGGCTCAGGCCTGCCCCATGCCAACCTAGCAACCCAGATAGCACGTCAGGCCAAGGTCCTAGGTGGTGAGAGCAATTTCGCAGTTGTTTTTGCTGCTATCGGCATAACCTTTGAAGAGGCTGACTTTTTTGTAACAGACTTTAGACGTACAGGCGCTATAGACAGGGCAGTATTATTTATGAACCTAGCTGATGACCCTGCCATTGAGCGTATTGCTACACCTAGAATGGCCCTTACTGCAGCTGAATATCTGGCCTATGACCTAGGTATGCACGTACTAGTTATTATGACTGATATAACAAACTATGCTGAGGCCCTTAGGGAAACCTCTGCAGCCCGCAAGGAGGTACCCGGTCGTAGAGGCTATCCTGGTTATATGTATACAGACCTGGCTACCATGTATGAGAGGGCAGGTAGGATAAGGGGCAAGGAAGGATCTATAACCCAGATTCCCATACTTACCATGCCTGAGGATGACAAGACCCATCCAATACCAGACCTTACTGGCTATATAACAGAGGGACAGATAATCCTAAGCAGGGACCTACATAGAAAGGGTGTTGAACCTCCAATTGATGTTTTACCCTCCCTATCCAGGCTAAAGGACAAGGGTATAGGCAAGGGCAAGACCAGGGAGGACCATGCAGATACCATGAACCAGCTATTTGCCGCCTATGCCAGAGGCAAGGAGGCCAAGGAACTAGCGGTAATCCTAGGTGAGGCAGCCCTGTCCGATGTTGACAAGCTCTATGCCAAATTTTCTGATGCCTTTGAAGGAGAGTATGTATCCCAGGGCTACCAGGCCAACCGTAGCATAGAGGAGACCCTAGACCTTGGCTGGAAGCTATTATCCATACTACCTAGAGAAGAGCTAAAGCGTATTAGGGATGAGTATCTAGACCAGTACCTGCCCGAAAAAGGGGATGAGTAAGCATGGCACTTTTACGTGTTAATCCTACTCGTATGGAGCTTTCCCGTTTAAAGCAAAGGCTAAGTGTGGCCGTTAGAGGGCACAAGCTCTTAAAGGATAAACGGGATGAAATGATGAGAAGGTTTATAAAGCTTATTAGGGAAAACAAGGAGGTCAGGGAAGAGGTTGAAAGGGACCTTACCGAGGCCCTAGGCAATTTCGTCCTAGCCCGGGCTCTTATGTCAGACCAGATCCTAGAGGAAGCCATAATGTATCCCACTAGGACAGTTGAGCTAATAAAAAACAAGGGCAATATCATGAATGTTGAGGTGCCAGAGCTTGAGTACAAGGAAAAGAGCCTAGAAGGCCTATCTACCTATCCCTATGGTTTTGCCAATACTTCAGCAGAGCTAGACGGTGCAATAGCAACCCTTTCAGGCCTATTACCAAGGCTATTAAAGCTGGCTGAAATCGAAAAAACCTGCCAGCTCATGGCCGATGAAATTGAAAAGACCAGAAGAAGGGTAAATGCCCTAGAGTATGTAATGATACCCCAGCTAGAGGAAACCATCCGCTATATCACAATGAAGCTAGATGAAAATGAGCGGGGTAGCCGTACTAGACTTATGAAGGTAAAGGAAATGATAGAGGAACGCAACGCATAAGTTTAAACCCACATGATTTAAAGATAGATAAAATAAAAGTAGCCTAGAGACTAGCTAGCAATTAGCCTCTAGGCTTTTATTTTAAGTGGAAAGCAAATTTAGAAGACTAGTAAACTACACTATCCTAGCCTCTCATCATAGCTGGTCCTTTCCCCGCCTATAGACTTTGGCCTGGTTCGGGCCAGGACCAGGTGGGCAGAGCCAATACGATCTATGCTTGCCCTAACAGGCACTGCAACTGGCCTAAGGTGCATACCAATTAGGGTATGGCCTATATCAATACCGGCTGCTGCCTCAATTCTTTCTACCACATAGGGGTCATCAAAGCCCCTGTAGGCTGCAGTGGCAAAGCTACCGCCAGCATTGATTTTAGGNNCCTTTTCTATTTGTTCTTTCTTATATATTTGAGACATCTTTTTACCTCCTATATAAAGCTTAAGTAAAGTATAGCACATGAAGGCTTAAATGCAATTTACTATTAATTGACCTCAATAACGATGCAATAAAACATTACCAAAAATAGATTTTTATGCTACAATAACTTAAGGCTTGCTACTGACTTTAGCTAGTAAAAAGAATAATAAAAGAGGCGAATACTATGAAAATCCTTATCCATGACCTAGATGACAGTGTGGCAGAAGGCCTGCTAAAGGATAATAAAGAGTTTGATCTTGTTATCAGTGATGACGGGACCATTAAGGCCTGTATAGGTTGCTTTGCTTGCTGGATCAAAAATCCGGGCCTATGTATCTTAAAGGATAGCTACTCAGATACAGGAGCAAAACTTTCAAAATGTGATGACCTAATTATAATCTCTAGGTCCTATTATGGAGGCTATAGCCCCTTTGTTAAGAATGTTCTAGATAGGGGCATATCTTATGTACATCCCTATTTTGTAATTAGAAATGGCCAAATGCACCACAAGCGTAGGTATAAAAACCGCATAGGCCTTCAGGTAGGCTTTTATGGTAGTGATATTACAGAGGAGGAAAAGGCTACTGCTGAAAAACTTGTTAGGGCAAATTCCATTAACTATGATGGATATGTAAAGGCAATTAGCTTTGCAAAGGACCCTACTGAAATATTTAAAAGCTTTAAGATAGCAAAAAATGTCTAGCTTGTAGTCAGGATAGAGAATTTATAAATGAGCTTTGATTATGAAGGGAAGGTTATATATGAAGATCGGTCTAATAAACGGGAGTCCCAAGCAAAGAAATAGTGTATCTGAGACTATAATAAATCAGCTAAAAGGCAGGATAGAAAAAGGAAACCAGCTAATAGAACTACACTTTAGGACAAATAGGCTAAGTGACCAGTCAATAGGCCAGCTAGCCTCATGTGACTGTTTAGTCTTTGCCTTTCCCCTTTATGTAGATGGGATACCCTCCCACCTATTAGCTTGCTTAAGGCAGCTTGAGGACTACTTTTCTAAAGAGGCAAAGAAAGAGCTTAGGGTCTACTGCCTAGTCAACTGTGGCTTTTATGAGGGAGAGCAGACAGCAATAGCCCAAGATATAATGAAAAACTGGTGCAAGAGGGCTACTTTAAGTTGGGGCCAGGGTATTGGTATTGGCTCAGGGGGTATGGTACAGTCAGTTGCAAATGCAGGGGATGACTTTAGGCTAAAGAGGAATTTTGCCAGGGCGCTAGATATGGTATCTAAAAATATCTTAAGTTTAAGTGAGGCAGAAAATGTTTATATAAATTTTAACTTCCCTAGACTCCTATACAAGCTATGCGGTGAAATGGGTTGGAGAAAGCAGATAAAAAATGAGGGCCTTAAAGTTAAGGACCTAAATAGGCAGATTGACCTAGGTGATAGCAAAGGCTAGGTCAATTAAGTAAGCCTAGATAGACAAGGATGGTGAGGTAAATGAAAGATTTAAGTATTAGGCTAAGGTCATTAGACCAGGTCAATAGGTTTATAAGTGTAGTCGACAGGCTTGACTATAGGGTTGCCTTGATTTCTGATAATAGCAAGGTTGACGGCAAGGCATTACTTGGCATACTAAGCCTTGATTTGACCAAGCCATTGAGCCTAAGACTAGACAAGGCATATAAGGACCCTAAGGGCCTAGAAGAGTTAAAAGAATTTATCGTTTAAAAAAAGAGGGCTCTGCCCTAGCACTAGTTTGGATAAAGTTAATAGGATGATTAGGGATAGATACATATTAAATGTATCTTTTATTTTTGCCTATATATAGTAAGCCAGCAGTAAAAGATAATAGAATAGTTTTGGTCATATTTTTCCCTTACAGAGGCCTGTAGATAGGCTGTTCATAAATTGTTTACTTTACAGATTTACTTTAGTAATGGTATAATAAGCCTTGTGTACCGACCGACCGGTCGGTCGGACATAATTTTATATGAATATTAGGAGGATTTTATGCTGGTACAAAATAGCGTAAAAAGGCCATATACCGTTGTTGTAGCGGTGATCTTAGTAATAGTTTTAGGTGTAATTTCTTTTATAAATATGCAGACAGATCTGCTGCCAAAGATGGAGCTACCCTATGTGGTTGTATTTACTCCCTACCCGGGTGCTAGCCCAGAGAAGGTAGAGCAAACTCTAACAAGGCCCCTAGAGGCTGCCCTAGGCACATCAAGCGGCCTTAAGAATATTAGCTCTATATCAAATGAAAATACCAGTATGATTATACTCGAGTATGTCCAGGATACCAACATGGATTCTGTTATGATAGAACTTTCAAATAGTATCGACACTATATCAGGTATGCTAGATGAGGGTGCAGGCTCACCCATACTGCTTAAGATAAGTCCTGATATGATACCCATAATGGTAGCAAGTATTGATAATAGTGGGATGGATATAGATGAACTATCTAGCTTTACCAGTGAGGTTGTAATACCCTCCTTTGAAAGGATAGAGGGTGTTGCCTCTGTAACCGCTTCTGGTGTAATTGAAAAAAAGATAGAAATAGTATTAGACAAGGAAAAATTAGAAGAGCTTAATGCTAAGGTCAAAGGCGAGGTAGAAAGCAAGCTAGATGAGAGCAGGGAAAGCCTAGAGGAGGCGCAAAAGGAGATCTCCAAGGGGCGAGACGAGCTAGATAAAGAGTCTCCAAAGCAAAAGGACCAGCTAGCTAGCTCTAGTGCAGAGCTAAACAGTGCTATTGCTAACCTCAGTGCCCTCCTAGCCGAGGGGACCCTACTTGAGGCCCAGGAAGAAGCCTTTAAGCAGGAAAAGGCAGGGCTTTCACAGTTAGCTGAGCTCAACACCATGTTAGATGAGTATTTCCCTATAAAAATGCCAGGAATGCCTGAAATGGAGCTAGGCCAGATACCAGATGAGATGTTTGATTCTATCCTAGCCCAGCTAGGGGATAAGCTCCCTGCCCAGATGAAGGGGCTTAGCCAAAAGGAACTAGTTGATTTGGCCAAAAAGGCTGCTGATGCTCCAGCCAGGATTGCTGCCATAGATATGGAGCTACAAAACATAAATATCCGCAAGATGACCTTTGAAGCCATGAAGCCGCAGCTTGAAAAGGGCCTAGCTGATGCCAAGTCAGCCTTAGAGCAGCTTGAATCGGGCAAGATTACCATGTCCATAGAGCTAGCAAAGGCTCAGATAAAGCTCGAAGATGGTGAGCAGGAGCTAGAAAAGGGATTAGACGAATTTGACAAGGCAAGGGAACAGGCCTTGGCAGGAGCTGACCTTGGGACCATAATCACCAATGACCTAATAAAAAACATAATAGCTGCTCAAAACTTTAATATGCCTGCAGGCTATATCAAGGAGGGTGATAGCCAGCACCTAGTAAAGGTTGGTGATTCCTTTAGGTCTCTTGAAGAGATTGAGAGCATGGTTATCTTAAATATCGACCCTATAGGTGATATCAGGCTATCTGATATTGCAAAGATCGACCTAAGGGATAATTCAGATGAAATGTATGCAAAGATAAATGGCAATGATGGTATTGTACTTATGTTCCAAAAGCAGAGTACTGCCTCTACATCTGAGGTTTCAGAGGCCATTAATGATAGAATAGACGAATTAGAAGGCCAACATCAGGGGCTAAAGATTCGTTCCTTGATGGATCAGGGAGACTATATATTTATCTTAACAGACAATGTAATTAGCAACCTAATCATCGGTGGCCTACTGGCTATCTTGATCCTAGCATTATTCTTAAAGGACTTTAAGCCAACGGTAGTAATAGCCTTTAGCATACCGATAAGTCTTATGTTTGCAATTACCCTCATGTACTTTAGTAAGATTACCCTAAATGTTATCTCTCTAGCAGGCCTTGCCCTAGGGGTGGGTATGCTAGTTGATAATAGTATAGTTGTTATAGAAAATATCTATAGGCTAAGGCAACTGGGTATGTCAGCCGGGGAGGCCGCTATAAAGGGCACAAAGCAGGTAGCAGGTGCAATTGCCGCTTCAACCCTAACGACAGTCTGTGTATTCCTGCCCATTGTATTTACCCAGGGCCTGTCTCGCCAGATCTTTGCTGATATGGGACTTACTATAGGCTATTCTTTAGTTGCAAGTCTCTTGGTTGCCTTGACCCTGGTACCTGTAATGGGGGCCAATGTCTTGGGCAAGGCCAAGGAAAGCAGAAACAAGGTATTTGATTTCTTTAACAAGTACTATGAGAAGGCAATTAGGTTTTCCCTGCGTAAAAAGGCGGTAGTGATCATACCTGTTGTCCTACTAGTACTGCTTAGCTTTTATGGTATTACCGTTATGGGTACTGCCTTTATGCCAGAGGCGGATTCGCCCCAGATGAGTGCCACCTTGACCATGCCCATTAACACTAGCAGGGCAGATGCCTATGCCATGAGTGACGAGGTAACAAAGAGAATGCTAGAGATAGACGCTATAGAAACAATCGGCGCTATGAAAGGTGATGGAGCCGGCCTTTCAATGATGGGGGGAGGCTCAGAGGATTCAACCTCCTATTATATAATCCTAAAGGAAGATAGGGACCTAACAAATAAGGATGTTGAAAGACTAATATATGAAAAAACAAAGGACCTAGATGCTGAAATAAGCGTCAGTGCCACAAATATGGACATTTCCATGTTGGTCGGCTCTGGTATTCAGCTAAAGGTCAAGGGCTATGACCTAGACACCCTAGCCCAGATATCCAATGAAGTAGCCGGCCTTCTAAGAGGAGTAGAGGGTGTAGGTGAGGTTGAAACTGGCCTGGAGAATGCTGAAAAGGAAACCAGGATCCAGGTAGACAAGGACAAGGCCATGAGAGAAGGGCTAACAGTAGTTCAGATATTTGCTGAAATAAACAGTGCCCTTACAACTGAGACCCAGGCAACCCTATTAACTGAGGCAAATAACTCCTATCCAGTCCTACTAATAAAGGAGGACCAGGAGGGAATCACTAGGGATACCCTTGCCGACTTTAGCTTTACAGTTACCAAGCAGGATGGACAGGTAAAGGAGGTAAAGCTAAAGGATATAGCAAAGATAAGTGAAGTAGATAGTCTAAGGGCAATAAACAGGGAGAATCAATCACGGCTAATGACAGTTAATGCAACCATAGCTGATGGCTACAATATTGGCCTGGTAAGCAGTGATGTTGAGGCAGTACTTGAAGATTATGACCTACCTGAGGGCTATGAGCTCATCTTCAGTGGTGAAAATGAAGCCATAAGGGATAGTATAGGGGATATTCTACTGATGATCGCACTAGCAGTTGTCTTTATCTACTTGATAATGGTAGCCCAGTTCCAAAACCTCCTATCACCCTTTATCGTCCTATTTACCCTGCCCCTAGCCTTTACTGGTGGTTTACTACTCCTATGGTTAGTTGGTATGGAGCTGTCAGTAATAGCCCTACTTGGCTTCTTGGTACTGGCAGGTATAGTAGTAAACAATGGTATAGTATTTGTTGACTATGTTAACCAGCTTAGGGAAAATGGTATGGAAAAAGGCGAGGCAATAGTAAGGACCGGTATAACCAGGATGAGGCCTATACTTATGACTGCCCTAACAACCATCCTAGGTATGAGTACCCTGGCCCTTGGCTATGGCACTGGCGCTGAGTTAATGCAACCTATGGCAGTAGTTATGATCGGCGGTTTAATCTATGCAACAATCCTGACCCTATTTGTAGTCCCAGTTATGTACGATATATTGGTTAGGAAGGGTAAAAGGGACAAGGATAAGCAGGGTGAAGCAAGCTCAGAAATAATTTAGTAAAGCTTTAGTAAATGTAGCAAAGCTTTAGTATAAGTTAAAAGCCGGCCCTAAACCGGCCGGCTTTTCCTAGTATAGGAGGCTAGCTAAATGAAAAGGTTAGATAAGTATTCCCAAAAGGAGATACTGGTTTTCCAAGGTATAATGGACCTACTTAACAAGGGGCAAGGTATACATGAGCTAAAGGTTGCAGATATAGCAGCCGCAGCAGGTATGGGGAAAAGTACAGTCTATGAGTATTTCGAGACAAAAGAAGATATAATAAAGCAGGCTCTAAACTACCATGTATACAAAGAATACCTTGGCTTTACTGACTTGATTAAAGAGCAAAGTTCCTTTGAAGATATTATAAATAGTATAATGGACTATGCCATAGAAATGATAACAACAAGGTTTTCCTCCCTTTTATTTATGGTATTAAACCTTGGACAATCCGATGTAAAGCAGCTTATTGTTGAGGACAATGCCCAATTTTTGGAGATCCGGTCTTCTATAAATGAACACATGGAGAAAATCTACCATATAGGCAAAGGGGAAAATAAGATAGGTCCAGATACTAGCCTAGAGGACTGTAGTCTAGTTGTATTTGGCATTATTTCTGCCTTTATAAATGATATAATATTTATGAAAAACAAGGAGTTTTTCCCCGAAAATGCGGTCTTTCCTGTAGGCCTAAAAAAAGAAAACACAATAGAAATAGATAGCCTAAAAGAACTTAAGGACCGTGCCCTAAGGCTAATCCTAAAGGCATTAAAATAAAAGCAGGCCATTTAGTTAGCAAGCAAAAAAAAGAGTAAGACTATTACAAGGCAGCCCTTTCATGGGGCAAGCTGGCCTTAGCATATTATTAAAGGAATCAAAATATAAAAGTATGGGGGGGAATACAATGAAGTTTAGAGGAAAGGAAATAAAGTTAAGCTGGAGAAATATCATAGGGGCCTTTTTATTTATTACTTTAGTTTTTGCTATCATTTTTACTATTATTAACCTAATCCAGGCACCACCAGAGGATATGATACACGATGATACAACCAAGACCAAATCCGATTATACACTCAGGCTAGTTCAGAGCCTATTAGGCCTATTTGTCATGATGATACCCTCTATAATTGAAAAAAAGTTCTCTATAGAAATTCCTGATTTTATGGGTATCATGTACTTCTTATTTTTATACTGCGCCATATATTTAGGTGAATTCAAGGACTTTTATTATGTTATACCCTACTGGGATATGATCCTACATGCATTTTCAGCTGTTATGCTAGGTACTCTAGGATTTGAGTTAGTATATCTACTAAACAATATTGAACGCTTTAAATTAAATCTTAGCCCTTTTTTTGTCGCCCTTTTTGCCTTTTGCTTTGCTGTAACTGTAGGTAGCCTATGGGAGATATATGAGTTTGTTGTAGATGGAGCCCTAGGCCTTAATATGCAAAAGTTTGCCCTGCAGGATGGGTCCCTTTTACTTGGCCGTGAGGCACTAAAGGATACTATGGAGGATATCATAGTAGATACCCTCGCAGCCCTGGCAACCTCTGTAGTAGGCTTTTTCTATATGATAAATAAGAGTCATTTCTTAAAGAAGAAAGAAGAGAAAGCTTTTAAAGAAAATCAGTCTATGGCAGGCCAGGTCTAGAAAAGGACAATTGTCAGGCAATACCCTTAGACTTATCAAAGATTAATATAAGTTAGGCACAAATTAAACTCCCCAAGCAAAAGGCCTGGGGAGTTTCTCTTTATGTCCTACTGTTTTATGTCCTATCGTTTAATGTCCTATTACTTTATGCCCTCTTGCTTTATGTCCTATTGTAGGCCTTTTTTTATCTACTATATGGTATAATTTCCTTATGAGATTATTAAGTAAGAACAATTTTGGAGGTGGCGATATTTGTTAAAGGATTTTAAATTTACAATTGAGACTGAACACAAAATTGCAGGTGACAGCATAGAGATTTTTGCACCGGCCGAGACAGACTACTTTGTAAACCCAATAGATGAGACTGTAAAGGCTGATGCCCCCTTTTTCTACAAGGAGGTTGAGGGTGACTTTATGCTAAAGGCCAAGGTCAGCCTTGATTTTATCTCTGTTTATGATGCCTGCGTTCTATTAGCCCTTGACAATGACAAGCTATGGGCCAAGGCATGCTTTGAGTATACCGATCTAGGGACCAATGCTGTGGTGACTGTTATGACCAATGGTAGGTCTGATGATGCCAACGGAGTCAACATAGAGGGCAATGAGGTCTGGATGCAGATGAGTAGAAAGGACAATGTCTTTGCAATCCATTATTCCCTTGATGGTGAAAAGTTTTTGATGTCACGCCTAGCCTATCTGCCAATGAAAAAGAAAATAAAGGTGGGTCTAGTAGCCCAATCCCCAACAGGTGATGGGGGGATCAGGTATTTTTCAAATGTATCACTAGAGGAGAAAAGTCCATTAAATATTCGTGAGGGGGTTTAACCAGATGAAAAAACAAGCCTTTAACCCATATCTACCATCTTGGGAATATGTACCAGATGGAGAGCCCTATGTATTTGGTGATAGGGTCTATGTTTATGGATCCCATGACAGGTTTAGGGGACATGCCTATTGCTTAAACGACTATATCTGCTGGTCTGCCCCTGTAGATGACCTGGGCAATTGGCGCTATGAGGGAGTTATATATAAAAAGACGAGTGATCCCTTAAACAGGGATGGCCATATGTGCCTATATGCCCCTGATGTTACTCAGGGTCCTGATGGTCGCTATTACCTTTACTATGTCCTAGACAAGGTTAGCATAGTATCGGTAGCTGTCTGCGATGAGCCAGCAGGTGAATATGAGTTTTACGGCTATGTAAGCTATGAGGATGGAACAAGGCTAGGGGAAAGGGAGGGTGACGAGCCCCAATTTGACCCAGCTGTCTTAACTGAGGGTGACAGGACCTACCTGTATACAGGCTTTTGCGGGGTAGGAGACAGGTCCAGAAGTGGTGCTATGGCCACTGTCCTAGGACCTGATATGCTAACTATAGTTGAGGAGACAGTCTTTGTCCTCCCAAGCCAGCCCTATAGTGAGGGCAGCTCCTTTGTTGGCCACGAGTTTTTTGAGGCCCCTTCCATTAGAAAGAGAGGGGATACATACTATCTTGTATATTCCTCTATAGCCCTTCATGAGCTATGCTATGCAACTAGCAAGCACCCGACCAAGGACTTTGTCTATGGTGGAGTTGTGGTTAGCAATTGTGACCTCCATATTGATTCCTACAAGCCAGCTGAAAAACCAATGTACTATGGTTGGAACAACCATGGTGGCATGGTGGATATCAATGGTCAGTGGTATATTTTCTACCACCGCCATACTGAGGGGATACCCTTTAGTAGGCAGGCCTGTGCCCAGCCAATCGATTTTAGGGAGGATGGGTCCATAATACAGGCAGAGATGACCTCCTGTGGCCTAAATGGAGGCCCCCTAGTGGGCAAGGGAGAATACCCTGCCTATATAGCCTGCAACCTCTTTTGCTCTCATGAGTCCAAGTATACTGCGCCTGAGGGATCATGGATGGATGCCAGGTTCCCAAAGATTACCCAGGATGGGGCAGATGGCGATGAGTGCCAGGCCTATATACAAAATATGAGGGACTCAGCCACTGCAGGCTTTAAGTACTTTGATTGCAAGGGAGTAAGCAAGGTTTCCATAAAGGTACGTGGATATTGTAGGGGAGTCTTTGAAATAAAGACCTCCTGGGATGGTCAGCCACTAGGGACCATACCTGTAGAGTTTACAAACATATGGACAGACTACTCTGCCGATATTGCTATCCCAGACGGGGTACAAGCCATCTATATTAGCTATAGGGGAGAGGGTAGTGCTGCTCTAAAATCCTTTACATTGGCCTAAGCCTTGCTTAGGCCACTTGGCTATACAAAGCTAACATATGAGCTAATACTATAGGAGGTTTTATTATGAGCATAGATATAAGCGCCATACCCCAAGAATACAAAAAGGCAGCTACAAAGGAGAAACAGGGCAGTATAGTTGAACTATCCTATCCAGTTGCCAATTACATAAACGCAAAGCGCCAGCTTGTTACTGACCGTGACATCAGTAGCCAAGAGGCAGGTAGAGAGACAGTCAAGGGTGAAAAGATTATAAAAAAGTGTAATGTATACCTACCTGCTGGCTATGACGAAAATGATAAGGACAAAAAATACAATGTCCTATATGCCCTACACGGGGTCGGGGGAGACAGGTATGAATGGCTAGGGGGCGGAGGTCAGCTAGATGGTAGCTATGTACTTGCCAATATATTTGACAACCTTATGGCAAATGGGGATATAGACCCGCTTATCATAGTCTTTCCTGATGGCCGAAGTGCCCATGATTGGACAGACAAGGCCTTTAGTCCCCAGGGGACCAACATGCTAGGTTTTTATTACTTTGACTATGAGCTAAGGTATGATTTAATCCCCTTTATAGAGGGTAAGTTTAATACATACACAGATATAAATGATACGGATCCAGAAAGGGTTGCAAGGGACCGGAAGCATAGGGCCTTGTCAGGTCTGTCTATGGGAGGAATGCAAACCTTGAATCTAGGTCTTGGGGGCCATAGGTATGATTCAGTCCTTTATACCAAGACCCAAAGTCCTTGGGAAAATGGCCTAGACGTGACCATAAAGGCCCCAGGTATGCTAGACCTATTTGCCTATATAGGTGCCTTTGCCAATGCTCCCACCACAAGCGACGGTAGTACCCTAGGCCAAGCAATAAAGGCTAGTAGCTATAAGCCAAGCCTTGTTTATCTTACCTGTGGTCTGCTTGATGAAATAGCCTATGAGATAGGTTACAAGAGGGGCTTGACTGGGCTAGAGTCAACAAGTGCTGATAGTATAGGCGATCTTTACAAGGTGCTTATAGAAAAGGGTGGACATGAGCCAAATGTTTGGAACAACGGCCTATATAATTTCCTAAAGCTTGTTTTCAAGGACCAGTCAGCCTATGGGCAGGCAGGGGTAAAGGAATTTACCCTGGCTAGCTATTGATGCTGGCTAGCTACTGATATTTTCTAGCTATTGGTATTTTCTAGCTAATGATACCGGCTAATGAGATTGATTAGCTATTGGTATTGCTTAGTTATTAATGCTGGCTAGCCATAATAGATTTATGCTAGCTATGGAGGGAAAGAAACTTTGAAGGTAGAAAACCCTATCATATGGGCAGATTTTCCTGACCCTGATATATTGCGGGTAGAGGATACCTATTATATGGTGACAACCACCATGTTTATGATGCCAGGAGGCCCAATACTAAGGTCAAAGGACCTGGCTAATTGGGAGCCTGTATCATATATATTTAACAGCCTAGAGGACAATGAAAATTATAGGCTGGAGGCTGGGAAAAACGCCTATGGCAATGGTCAGTGGGCCACCAGCCTAAAATACCATGACGGACTTTTTTATGCCTGCTTTGCCTCTAATGATCTAAAAAAGACCTTTATCTACTACAGCCCTGATATTGAAAAAAGCTACTGGGATAGGTACACCATAGAGGGGGTATACCATGATCCCTCCCTTTTGTTTGATGATGGCAGGGTCTACCTTATCTATGGCAATGGGGATATTGGGATAGTCGAGCTAAAGGAGGACTTGTCCGGCCTTAAAAAGGACGGGGTCAGGCAGATACTCCTAAGGACACCTAGGGAGAATATGATCCTAAGATGTGAGGGCTGTAGAGCCTACAAGTTATGGGGCTACTATTATCTTTTATTTATAGAGTGGCCAAGGGATGGCAAGCAAAGAAGGCGGGTGGTCTGCTACCGGTCTAGGGACCTATTAGGTGATTATGAGAGAAGGGTATTACTTGATGATGACCTAGGCTATAAAAACCAGGGCATCGCTCAAGGGGCCTTTATAGATAGTCCTAGCGGTGACTGGTACGCAATACTATTCCAGGACCATGGTGCTGTTGGCAGGATCCCCCACCTAATGCCTCTAAGCTGGGAGGATGGTTGGCCTGCAATCGGGGATAGGGGCAGGGTACCAAAAAGCTTTGAGACCCCTTTTAAGCCCTATAGGGCAAGGCCCCTAATCACCAGTGACTCCTTTGACCATAGGGAAAACAAGCTAGGCCTACAATGGCAGTGGAACCACAATCCCTTGGACAACTGCTGGTCCTTTACAAAGCGCCCAGGCTATCTGAGGCTAGAGACCAAAGGTCTAGCTACTGATATATTGTCTGCAAGGAATACCTTAAGTCAGAGGACAAGTGGTCCTAAGGCTATCTACACTGTGAGGCTAGACACAAAGGGGCTCAAGGCAGGGGATTATGCAGGCCTAGTGGCCCTCCAGAGCCAGTATGGGACAATTGGGGTATATGTAGATAGGGACAATACTAGGAAAATCCTTGTCCGCAAGAGGGGTCAAGGGGGAGATATAGGCGAGCAAGGGGGCCTGGTCCTTGATGGGTCTAACCTTTACCTGAGGGTAGGTTTTAATTTTACAAAAGGGCTTGACCTTGCCAGCTTTTATTACTCTTATGATGGGATTAGCTTTAATAAAATCGGATCAGACCTAAAAATGCACTATAGCCTAGACCTGTTTATAGGTTACCGGATTGGAGTCTTTTACTATTCCACTAGGCAAGCAGGGGGCTATGCGGACTTTTGCAGCTTTAGCTACACTGTAGATTAATTAGAATTTTCAAAGGCCTATTAGGCAGACAAGATAGGACTAAGCTAGCAGTAATGCTTTTAAATATTAATTTAAGGAGGTTTCTTAAATGCTAAACAAAAGAAAATATCAATTTTGGTTTGCCACTGGATCGCAAGACCTATATGGAGAGGAGACCCTAGCTGTAGTTGCGGACCATTCAAGGATAATAGTTGATGAGCTAAACAAGGGAGGGGTCCTACCCTTTGAGATTGTATTAAAGCCTACTCTTATAGACAGTGGCTCCATTAGAAGGCTATTTAATGAAGCAAACAATGACCAAAACTGTGCCGGTGTTATTACCTGGATGCACACCTTTTCACCAGGCAAGTCATGGATAGCAGGCCTACAGGAATACAGAAAACCCCTACTTCACTTTCATACCCAATTTAACCGTGATATCCCCTACCAATCAATAGATATGGACTTTATGAATACCAACCAGTCGGCCCATGGAGACCGGGAGTATGGCCATATAGTTAGCAGGATGGGCATAGAGCGCAAGGTTATAGTTGGCTACTGGGAGGATAAAAGGGTCCAAGAGCAAATAGCTAGCTGGATGATAACTGCCATTGGCCTAGTGGAGAGCAGAAAGCTAAGGCTGGTCAGGGTTGGAGATAACATGAGAAATGTGGCAGTCACCGAGGGGGACAAGGTAGAAGCCCAGATAAAGTTTGGCTGGGAAATAGACGCATACAACATAACCGATATTGCAGAATATGTAGACCAAGTATCTGAGTCTGATATAAAAGACTTAGTAGATGTCTACTATGACAGCTATGAGGTCCTATTAGAGGGAAGAGATGAAAAAGAGTTTAGGGACCATGTAGCAGTACAAGCAGCAATTGAGCTTGGCTTTGAAAGGTTCTTAGTTGAGAAAAACTATCATGCAATTGTAACAAACTTTGAAATGCTGTCAGGCCTTAAGCAGCTACCTGGCCTTGCCATACAAAGGTTAATGAGCAAGGGCTACGGCTTTGGTGCAGAAGGGGACTGGAAGACAGCAGCTATGGTCCGCCTTATGAAGCTAATGACCCAGGATATAAAGGATGCAAAGGGTTCTTCCTTTATGGAGGATTACACCTATAGCTTTACTCCCGGCAGGGAGGGTATCCTGCAGGCCCATATGCTAGAGGTATGCCCGACAATTGCAGATGGTCCTATAGGAATCAAGGTTAATCCACTATCTATGGGCAATAGAGAAGACCCTGCCCGACTTGTATTTACCTCCAAGCCAGGTAGGGGGGTTGCAGTATCCTTAATTGACCTTGGCACGCGTTTTCGCCTATTAGTAAATGAGGTAGAATGCCTAAAGCAGGATACACCTATGCCAAAGCTACCTGTTGCATCTGCATTTTGGAGGCCAGAGCCTAACCTGCATATAGGAGCAGAGGCTTGGATCTTGGCCGGCGGAGCCCACCATACAGCCTTTTCTTATGACCTTACTGCCAAGCAGATGTGTGATTGGGCAGAAGGAATGGGTATTGAGGCAGTACTTATTTCAAAGGATACAAGTATTAGGGAACTTAAAAATGAACTAAAATGGAATGCCCTAGCCTACAGATAGGCAGGCTAAGCATGACCTTGTAGATTGATAAGAGACTAAAGGAACCTATAAAGAAAAAGCTACAAATATAATAAAGGGGAGGATATTACATGGTAAAGAGGATTGAGGTACCTGCTAGAGGTAGACCATTTAAAAACAATGCGACCTATTGTGTTGGAACAGGCAGGATGGGCCTGGCCCTACAAAAGGAGTACACCGACCATTTAAAGATCGTACAGGAGGCCATACATTTTAAGTACATTCGTGGCCATGGCCTTTTTTGTGATGATGTAGGTATATACCGTGAGCTTGAAATGGACGGGGAGCTACATAGCTTTTATAACTTTACCTACCTTGATAGGATTATGGACTCTTACCTGGAAAATGGGATAAGGCCCTTTTTAGAGTTGGGCTTTATGCCAGAGCGGCTAAAATCAGGAGACCAGACTATCTTTTACTGGAGAGGCAATACCAGTCCTCCTAACTCTTATGAAAAATGGGCAGACCTTATTGAGGCTACCTTAAACCACTTAATCGAAAGGTATGGGCGGGAAGAGGTTATTAATTGGCCTATAGAGGTTTGGAATGAACCCAACATACACTTTTGGGCTGGCAGTATGGAGGAGTATTTCAAGCTATATGAGTACTCTGCCAAGGCAGTAAAGAGGGTAGATGAGAGGATAAAGGTCGGTGGGCCAGCCATCTGCGGTATTGAGACAGAAAAATGGCTAAGGTCCTTCTTTGAGCACTGCCTTGATAATGACCTACCCCTAGACTTTATCACTAGACACTGCTATACAGCCAATGAGCCTACAAGGCGGGGACACTATATCTACCATAGTGTTATGGAGCCAACCCGGATGATAGATGAGCTAAAGGAAACCAGGGAGATTATGGCCTCATACCCGGAGATAGCTGATATGCCCCTGCATATAACGGAGTTTAATAGCTCTTATGTTCCCACCTGCCCTATCCATGATACAGATTTTCATGCCCCCTATATTGCCCGAATCCTAAGCGAGGCCGGTGAGTATGCGGATTCTTATTCCTACTGGACCTTTAGCGATGTCTTTGAGGAGTTTGATGTACCAAAATCTGTATTCCATGGTGGCTTTGGCCTTGTTGCCTTAAACAGCATAAAGAAACCAACCTTTTATGCCTTTGAGTTCTTTTCCAAGGCTGGCGACGAGCTCCTATACCGTGATGACAAGCTGATAGTTACAAGGGCTGAGGATAGGTATGTGATCATTGGCTACAATTGGCATGATATGAGAGATGGAAAGGCAAAGGAAACCATAGAATATAGCTTAAAGCTAGCTAGTATAGGTCAGCAGGCTATTGCTATTAAAAAGCAAGTGGGAGGAGGCCATGCCAATCCCCTGCAGACCTGGAGTAACATGGGCAAGCCCCGCAGCCTAAACAAGGAACAGGTAAAGATATTACAGGATGCCGCTCGGCCCCTGCAAACCGACTCAAGGCTAATAGAGGAGGATGGTAGCTACCAGCTAGACCTTTGCATTGGAAATAACCAGCTATGCATGGTGGAGATTATCCCTGTAGAGGACAAGACCCATACATACCTAGGCTTTGACCCTGTAGAGTTTCATGGGATGGTCTAATCCTAGAGGGTAGTATTTTAAGAGAGCTGTTTCCTTATGGTGACAGCTCTTTTTAAAATTTAAATTAAAATTAAAATTCAAACTAAAATTAAAAGCAAATTAAATTTAAAATCATACTTTATTTTGTGACCCTGGCTTTTTATTTACGTCTATATAGGTGAAGGACTTTAAAAGGGGATTATTATTAGGCAGGAGGAAGCAATTTGATAGGGGACAAGGAAATCATTGACCATATGTGGCAGGGGTATGAGGATGCCATAACTAGTGTAAAGGAAAAATATCATAGGCTGTGCATAAAGCTTTCCTATAACATAACTGGTAACATGCCAGATGCAGAGGAATGTGTTAATGATTCCTATATGAAACTGTGGAATGCCATACCTCCTAATAGGCCAAATAGCCTAAAGGCCTTTTTGCTTCGTATTGTAAAAAATACTGCTATAGATAGGGTACGCAAGGATAAAAGGAGGCTAGATGGAGCTGGGCTAAAATCCATATATGCAGAGCTTGGCGAGTGTATAGCCGATGATAGGCCCCAAGACGACCTAGCAGATCTAACTAGGCTCTTAAATAGGTTTTTAGAACAAACAGACTTGGACAATAGGCGGATTTTCATTAAACGATACTGGTATAGCCAAAGTATCATAGAAATATCAAAAGAAGAAGGTCTTAAGGAGAGCACCATTAAGATGCGTCTGTTTAGGATGAGAGAAAAGCTCAAAAAGGTACTAGAAAGGGAGGGTATATCAATATGAGTGGTCAGGACCTATACAGGGCTATTGATGCTGTAGATGATAAGTATATTGACCAGGTGTATAAAGACCAGACCAAAAGGAGAAAGCCCTTGTCAAAAAGGAAGATGTATTTGGCCTTGATTGCAGCCATAATGGCCCTTGCTATACTCACTGTAGGTGCAGCGGAGGTCTATGAATGGGATGGGAGGCTGTCCCAGCTACTAGGGCTATCATCGGACCAAAGGTCTTATGTGGATGGTATGTGGTATAGGATAAATGAAACTATCAGTAAAGATGGTATCAGCCTAAGTCTTGATTCTGTTCTTGCAGACTCCAACTCTATGTTTGTCCTCTATGAGCTTAGCTTGCCTGAAAGCATGGACATGGATAGGTACTATGATTTTGAGATTCAGCAGCTGGATGGCCAGGATTGGTATTCCCTAGGGGGGAGCCTGTCAGGCTCTATCTCAAGCAGGCTAGTAGACCTAGATAAGCAAAAGCGGACGATGACATATATGATGGAGTTTTCAGCTTCATCGGGTGATATTAGGGAGCAAAAGATGCGTTTTTCCTTTAAGGACCTTTACTCTTATAGGATCGTAGATGATGAAATTATAGATAAAAGGCTAGAGGCCAAGCTGGACTTTGTTTTCTACTCAATGCTAAGCTACACACCCAATCTAGTTAATTATGAGCCAGGAAAAAAGATATCAGGCAAACATAACACAGTATGGATTGAAAGGGTAACAATCACACCAATATCCCTTACAATAGGAGCTAGGGCTGAGGGAGGCTATAGCTTTTGGGATGAAGAGAGAACTGAGCGAGAGGGGTCCTTTGTAACTGCCATTATCCTAAATGATGGGTCAAGGGTTGAAACTAGGGACTCTAGTACATCGGTTAATATATTTGACAAGGTATCATACAAAACCATCTATGATGGGATAGTAAATCCAAAGGACATTCAGCAAATAGAGTTTTTTGGCCAATACACTCTTTATCTAGGGGGTTTAGACTATACAAATGATACAAAGGCAAGTTTGGATGCCAGGCGTTTAGCCGACTTGACCTTTAATATGGGCATATTTATTAGTATTATCTCAATGCTGATAAGTATAATTAGCATGCTTTATTTATGTAAGAGTGATATATATCTGTCTTTTGAAAGGGTTCAGGCTAGAAAAAAGAAAAAGGGCAGGGAGTATAGCTTTGACCAATACTTGGCCCTTACTAACAAGGTACTACTAAAAACAGCAGTAGCCTATAGATTTTTCCTTGTTCTACTCTTGCTTGGGATAGGCTGGCTAACCTATATGATTATCAGCAACTGGTTTGTGACCATGACTGTCTTTGTAGATATCCTATTAATAGGACTTACCCTACTTTTATTTATTACAATAAAGGAGATAGGTCGCTTTAGGAGACAGCTGATAAGGCTTTAATTATATTTGTAAATCTTACCCATAGGATGTCTTAAAATATAGCTAAGATGGTATACTTTATAATAAGAGCAGTAATAAAAGTATATATTTATAGCTATATTTTTTTATTCTTTATTAAAGAACAAGTAAATCTGTGGACGGGTTAACTAGGGTCCACAGTAGATTATTCGGGAGGGGTAAGAATGAAAAAGCTACTTCTTTTACTAATGGCCTTGCTGCTTTTGCCAATCCTAGTTACTGGATGCTCAAAAGAAGAAAACCCGCTTGACCTGTTCAAACTCTATGCTGACTCCTGGGAAAAAGGAGATTATGCACAAATGTATAGTTACATCTCAAGCAGGGACAAGGCAAGGATAAGCCGATCAGACTTTGACACTGCCCACAGGGACTTTTATGACAGCTTAGGCCTTGATTCAATAAAGATAGACTATTTAGCAGATGAAGAGGAAATCCTTAAAAGGAGCAAAAAGGAGGATTCTATCAGCTTGCCTATCACTGTGAGCCTTGAATCTGACTTAGTAGATAAGTCCTTTGACCTGACCGTCACCCTTAGCAAGGATATGGTAGAGGATAAAGAGACCTGGGGGCTAGAGTGGGATTACTCTATGATTTATGAAAACCATGCCCAAGGGGACAGGGTCGAGGCCTCCTTTACATCAATGCCCCTTAGAGGGGAAATACTCGACCGCAAGGGCAAAAAGCTGGCAGAAAACGCAACAGTGGTCCAGGTGGGGATTGTGCCCGGCCGGCTAGGCGAGATGAGAGAGGAAATTATCAGGGACTTATCTGAGACCTTTAGCATAAGTGAAAAATATATAGAAGATAGGCTAGCCCTATCCTGGGTCAGGGATGATACCTTTGTTGACCTTATAAAGATATCAAGGGATAGGATAGGCTTGATAGAGGCCATACATGCCAAGAACAAGGGTGCCACCTACAAGATAATCGATGAAAGGGTCTATCCATACAAGGAGGCCATAGCCCACCTTGTAGGCTACTTATCCTTTCCAAATGAAGAAGAGCTAGAAGAGCTTAAAGACCTAGGTTTTAACTCTAGCACTAGGGTGGGTAGGACTGGACTTGAAAAGATCTTTGACCAGCAACTAAGGGGTAGGCCAGGCAGGAGGATTGTTATTGTTGACAAGGATGGGGAGGACAAGGAGGAGCTTCTTATAGAGGAGCCTGTAAATGGCCAGGACCTGCAACTGACTATAGATATTGATCTACAAGCTATCCTATATGATGGGATGAAGGCAGAACAGGGTACAGCTACTGTTATGGACTATAAGACTGGCCAGGTCCTAGCCTTGGTAAATGCCCCCTCCTATGACCCTAATAAATTTATCCTAGGTATTAGCCAGGCTGACCTAAAGGACCTAGAGGAGGACGAGGGAAAGCCACTACAAAATAGGTTTGTAAATGTCTATTCGCCGGGCTCTACCCTAAAGCCTATTACAGCAGCCATAGCCCTAGATGAAGGACTAATAGATCCTAGCTTTAGCCTGGATATTGATGGATTAAGCTGGCAGAAAGATGAATCCTGGGGTAATTACCATATCAAGAGGGTAAGTGATCCAGGCCTGCCAATAGACCTAGAAAAGGCCATGGTTTACTCGGATAATATATACTTTGGCCAGCTTGCTCTAAAGATAGGTAGTCAGACCTTTATTGATAGGGCCAAGGACTTTGGTATAGGAGAGCCCTTAAAGCTAAGGTATGGGGTTACAAAGTCGCAGCTAGCTAGTGGTGACAAGATTACAAATGAGATATTACTTGCAGATACAGGCTTTGGCCAAGGTCAGGTACTAGTAAACATTTTAAACCTGCCCAAGGCCTACTCGGCCTTTGTAAATGGCGGCTCAGTAGTAGAGCCAAAGCTTATTATGGATGAACTTGAAAATGAGCCTACACCTATTATAGGCCAGGCAGTGGCAGACCAGGTCTTTGACCTAATGCTAAGGGTTGTAGAGGATAAAAACGGCACTGGCCATAATGTATATATAGCAGGCAAGACAATAGCAGGTAAAACAGGTACAGCCCAGGTGCCAGATCCAGCAGGAGGCGGGCTAAGGGAGCTAGGCTGGTTTGTAGCCATTGATAAGGATGAGAAAACCCCTTACATTACTGCCATCATGATAGAGGATGTAAGGGGCAGGGGTGGTAGTCGCCTGTCATCTGATAGGGTCAGGGATTTTATACTGACCTATTCCAATGACTAGCACTGATAAAGTTACTATTTATCTACAAGTTATTTGGCCTACAAACTATTTTTACTCCTGCTTTAAAAAGTCCCTTAGAATCATTTGCAGGATACCACCGTGCTGGTAGTAGTCTAGCTCAACATCATTGTCTAGGCGGGCTATAGCCTCAAAAGATATAGTTCTGCCCTCTGGTCCTCTTGCAATAACCTTTAGGACCTTGTCTGGGTAGAGGCCCTCTGCTATACCCTTAATAGAGAGGGTCTCATAGCCTGTTAGGCCTATGCTTTCAGCATCCTGTCCCTCTAAAAACTGTAGGGGGAGTACGCCCATTCCAACTAGGTTGCTACGGTGGATCCTTTCATAAGACTTTGCTATTACAGCCTTTACGCCCAATAGGTAGGTGCCTTTAGCTGCCCAGTCCCTGGAGCTGCCTGTTCCGTATTCCTTGCCAGCCACAACAACTAGGGGGGTCTTGCTTTCCCTATATTTCATGCTGGCCTTGTAGATGGTCATGACCTGGCCGCTGGGTATATGCCTGGTAAAGCCGCCTTCTACACCTGGGACCATCCTATTTCTAATCCTAATATTTGCAAAGGTTCCCCTCATCATAACCTCATGGGTTCCCCTACGAGACCCATAGGAGTTATAGTGGTCTACCTTTATATTCTGGGACTTTAGGTAGCTACCTGCATCTGAGCTCTCTGGAATGGAGCCAGCAGGGGAGATATGGTCTGTGGTAACTGTATCTCCTAAAAGGGCTAGTATATTTGCCCCATTTATATCCTGGAGCTTGCCTGTCTCAAGGCCCATGCCATCAAAAAAGGTTGGCATCTTGACATAGGTTGACCCCTGATTCCATTTGAAAACCTTGTCCTCATCTACCTTAAGCTCATTCCAAAGGTCATTGGCAGTTAATATGTCCTTGTAGGTTTTTTTATACATGGATGGGTCTATATACTTTTCTATCATTTCCATTATTTCGTCCCGGTCAGGCCAGATGTCCTTTAGGTAGACAGGCCTACCATCTTTACCTTTGCCGATTGGCTCCTTATAAAGGTCTATATTTACCGTTCCAGCCAAGCCATAGGCTACGACCAAGGGTGGAGAGGCCAGGTAGTTCATCTTGGTAAGCTGGTGTATCCTGCCCTCAAAGTTACGGTTACCACTTAAGACAGCAGCAACAGTCATATCATTTTCTACAATAGCCTGGCTGATCTCAGGGTCTAGTGGGCCGCTGTTACCAATACAGGTGGTACAGCCATAGCCAACTACATTAAAGCCTAGCTGGGCTAGGTAGGGTAAAAGACCTGCCTTATCAAGGTAGTCGGTAACAACTAGAGAACCGGGTGCAAAGCTAGACTTTACATATGAAGGTTTTTTAAGACCTAGCTCGACTGCTTTTTTAGCCAGTAGGCCAGCTCCAATCATTACATAGGGGTTGGATGTATTTGTACAGCTGGTGATAGCTGCTATAACAACAGCCCCTGTTTTAAGCTGGTCCCTGCCACCATCCTTATAGTCAATATGAACAAGCCTTTGAGCCTGCTCTTGACTGAGACCATAGCCACCATCTGCGATGGGACTTGTTATTGTCCTTTTATAAGATTCTTTCATATCCTCCAAGCTTATAAGGTCCTGGGGCCTTTTTGGACCTGCTAGAGATGGTTTTACACTAGATAGGTCTAGTTCTAGGTAGCTAGTAAAGCTGGGCTCTGGTGTATCTTTAGTCCTAAAGATACCCTGGGCCTTGAAGTATTCTTTAACTAGGGCTATTTGGTCCTCGCTTCGACCTGTTCTCTTTAGATAATCAAGGGTCTTGTCATCGACGGGGAAATAGGCAGAGGTTGCCCCGTATTCTGGGCACATATTAGATACAGTAGCCCTATCCTCAACGCTTATGCTGTCTAGACCATCTCCATAAAACTCAACAAATTTGCCGACCACCCCTTGCTTTCTTAGGATATTTGTTATTGTAAGGACAAGGTCTGTGGCAGTAGCTTCCTTTGGCAGGCTACCGGCTAGCTTAAAGCCCACTATTTCAGGCATAAGGAAATACATGGGCTGGCCTAGCATACTAGCCTCGGCCTCAATACCCCCAACACCCCAGCCAAGGACCCCAATTCCATTTATCATGGGAGTATGGGAGTCTGTACCTACCAGGCTATCGGGGAAAATTAGGTCCTGACCATCAACTGACCTAACTGTAGCTACACTTGCTAGGTATTCAAGGTTAATCTGGTGGACTATTCCTAGAGAGGGAGGGAAAACGCGAAAGTTTGAAAAGGCCTTTTGTGCCCATTTGAGTAGCTCATACCTTTCCTTGTTCCTTTCAAACTCCTTTTGGACATTTTTGCTCAGGGCTGTATCAGACCCATAATAGTCAACAATAACTGAATGGTCTATCACAAGGTCTACAGGTATCTTGGAGTTAATTTTTGTCGGATCTGCTCCCATGGCCTGCATTTTATCCCTCATGGTGGCCAGGTCAACTACTAGGGGAACGCCTGTAAAGTCCTGTAGTACAATCCTAGCTGGGATAAAGGGGATTTCCTCTCTGCTATTTTTGCCCTTGTCTTTGCCCCAGGAGCCTATTGCTTTAATGTGTTTGTCTGTAACTAGGCGACTGTCATAGTTTCTAAGGGCTCCTTCTAGCAGGATTTTTAGAGAATAGGGTAGTCTTGACGTGTCCTTGATCCCTAGGTCACTAAGGTCAGTAATGTCATGGTAGCTATAGCTTTTGTCTTTGATTTTTAATATCTTTTTATTCATACTATTAAATACCCTCATTTCCCTTTATATTATTGTTTTCCTTATTGTCTCTCTACTAAAGATAACATATGTAACAATAAAAAGTAAATTAGAATTGACCTGTCTTTCACTTATTATGACCATAGATTAAAGTATAAAGAATAGATAAAGAATAGATAAAGTATTATAAAAGGGCCATTGCTATAGAATGTTTATTCCTTATGTTGGTATCTGGTCCCTTGGTCTTGGCAGATAAATGATTTAACAATGTACACAGTTAGGTGGATGTGGTAAACTATTGTATAATAATAATGTGGTAAAAAATTGATAGTTCTTCTTTGTTAGGGGAACTTTCTAATACTTATGGTAATAATACTTTTAAGAAAGGATGGTATCAATCAGGACCGTGAATGTGAATGATAAAAAGCTTAAAAACAATCCCTTAAGTGATGGACAAGGGACCAAGAGGCCAGTTTTCCCCAAAAGAGCTGTTGTTACAGCAGGTATGCCCTATGGTAACAAGGCCCTGCACTTTGGACATATAGGGGGAGTCTTTATCCATGCTGATACCTTTGCTCGGTTTTTAAGAGACCGTATAGGAAAGGAAAATGTTATTTTCGTATCAGGGACAGACTGTTATGGGTCCCCCATAGTGGAAAACTACAAACGTATCATAGAGGATGGGTCTTTTTCCGGTAGCCTAGAGGATTTTGTAAAGCTAAACCATGACCTACAAAAGGAAAGCCTCAAGGCATATATGATAGATATAAACCTATTTGCAGCATCAGCCTTTGGGCGGGCAGCGGAGATTCACAGGGATCTTACTTTTGATATTATAAACAAGCTTTATGAAAATGGGCACCTAGTAAAGCTAACATCATCCCAATTTTATGATCCTGAGATGGATGTACTTTTAAATGGCCGCCAGGTGGTTGGCCAATGTCCAATCGATGGTTGCTCCTCAGACAAGGGCTATGCTGACGAGTGTTCTTTAGGCCACCAGTACATGCCAGAGGACCTTATAAACCCAAGGTCTACCCTATCGGGTAAAAAGCCTGAGATGAGGGACGTTGACAACTGGTATTTCAAGCTTGAGGACTTTCACGACCTCTTGACCCAGTGGGTAGATGGGCTAAAGGACAATCCCGATACCAGGAGGTTTATGATAAAAAGTATCGAGGAGTTCTTAGAGCCTCCAATTATATATGTCATGAAGGACTATCTAGATACTATAGATAGCTTAAAGGACAGGCTACCAGACTATGAGTTTAAGGACGATGGCAAGAAAAAGTCATCAGTCCAGTTGGTCTTTAAGAGCCTAAAGGACAGGGAGGAGGCCTGTAGGATACTTGCTGACCATGAGGTCAGGTACCGTACAGGCAAGACCCTAGTACCCTTCCGCCTAACAGGCAATATAGAGTGGGGAGTCCCTGCCCCTGAGCTAGAAGGCCTAAAGGACCTAACTGTCTGGGTTTGGCCAGAATCTCTATGGGCACCTATCTCCTTTACAAAGACTTACCTAGAGGAGGGCTACCAGGGCCAGGACAAGGACTGGACCAAGTGGTGGTGCTCCAAGGAGGCAGGAGTCTTCCAGTTTATTGGCCAGGACAATATCTATTTTTATGGGCCTGCTGAGATGGCCATGTTTATGGGGACCCAGGGTGGACAACCTACTGCTGACCCTGATGAGGGGGACTTGCAGCTACCTCAAATAATAGCAAACAACCATGTTTTATTCCTTGATAAAAAGGCTAGTAGCTCTGGCAAGGTAAAGCCTCCAATGGCAGATGAGCTCTTGTCATACTATACGCCAGAACAGCTGAGGGCACACTTTCTAGGCCTAGGCCTGGGCATAAGGAGTGTTTCCTTCAAGCCAAAGCCCCTAGACCCAACAGCCCCTGAAAAAGGTGGTGACCCAGCCTTAAAGGAGGGCAACCTCCTAACTAATGTATTTAACAGGGCTATTAGATCCTGCTTTTATACAGTGCAAAAATACAATGATGGTATTATCCCGGTAAGGGAGATCTCTAAGGATATATTAGACAATGCCAAGGAGACTATACTAGAGTATGAAAGGCTCATGTACAAATATGAGTTTCATCAGGTAATGAACCTGATGGATACCTATATAAGGTCCATAAATAAGCACTATTCCAACAATATTAGGGTCATAGAGGCTAGTGACGATGCTGAGGCTAGGGCCCAGCTATTGGCGGATACCTTCCATATGGTTAGGGTTGGGGCAGTCTTGATGCACCCGATAGCACCCCTTGGAACCCAAAAAATCCTCGACTACCTAGGGCTTGACGAGAGCTTTTGGAGCTGGGATAGGATTTTTGACACTGTCTATGACTTTATGGATGATCCCCATAGCCACAAGCTAAAATTCTTAGAGCCTAGGGTAGACTTTTTTGAAAAACACCCAAGCCAGCTGAATTTTTAGTTATATGTGCAAATAAATAAAGAAGTAATTAAAGATATGCAAAACAAAAAAGGCGAGCTATTATAGACTCGCTTTTTTCGTGTAAAAAATATGAGGGGTGGAGTGTACATATTTATACAATAATATATAAACACAAAAACTAGATATCTAACATAAAAATCATGGAAAATTTAAAGTATACAAAGAAAATCCTTAGGCAATAATTTGAATAAAGTTATTTATCTTTACTATGAGGAGAAAAGCCAGTGAAAAGGATTTATTTTTTGTTATTAATGTTTCTTGTACTAGTTTTGTCCCATGGCCTGAGCCCCTACATGACCTGGCAGGCGGAATATACTAGTAGCCAGGTAGCCAGCCTCTTTGACAAGATAGATGGTCAGCTTATAGGGCTAGAGCTAGCAGGTATGGCCAGGGTCAATGAGGACCATATGACTATAGACCAGCTAGAAGGGCTTTTTTATAAAATTGCAGATGAATTTGCGCCCATAGCTGGTCCTGTTGAAAGGACAGGCCATGACCTATCAGCAGGCGTAAGACAGATAAAGGGCCAGGTCCTAAAGGAGGAGGTCCTATACACCCTAGCCTTAAATAACGGCTATAATCCAGATGGGTCTGCTGGCTATGAAACCTATGTCCTAGTCAGTGCTGCCGCTGAATCTATGTCAGCTAGCAAGGAGGCAAAGGTCAGGCAAGAGCTTTCGGATTTTCTAAAAAACTACACAAGTGACCTAAGACTTGCCAGCCTCTATAGGGGTAGGATAGGGCAAAAGCTAGACACGAGGTCTATGATAAGTAAGGGTGAGCAGATTTTTAAAGCCCTTGGAGGCAGGATCATAGAAGGTATTGAGGAGGGCCAGCTTGTCAGTAGGACTGGCTATAGCAGCCTGATTGAAAATAGCCTCTTTATAGGAGAGGAAAAAATAAATATAAATGTTGGTCTAAGATATAACGAATATGAGGATGCCACCTACCTCTGGCTGGGTACGCCTGTCATTTTTACTTCCTACTAGGTACATACTTACTAGCCTTTACGTAAAATATGTAGATGGAGGTGGAGTAAAAATGCCCAGCTTTCTGGTATCAAATAATGGCCCCCTGACGGGGGAGGTTACAATAAGTGGTGCTAAAAACTCTGTTTTACCCATAATGGCAGCGTCCCTACTTACTGATGGCACATGTATTTTAGATGATATCCCAAGGCTAGAGGACGTAGAGGTCATGTGTGAGCTCTTAAGGCATTTTGGATCAAAGATAAGCCCCGAGGGTAAACGCTTTATAATAGACAACAAGGGAATAAAAAATATGCCTGCTCCCTATGAATTGGTCAGACGAATGAGGGCATCATTTCTGGTTATGGGCCCCCTGCTTTCTAGGTATGGGAGAGTAAAGATCTCCTTGCCTGGAGGCTGTGCTATAGGGACAAGGCCAATTGACCTACACCTAAAGGGCTTTGCTGCCCTAGGGGCTGATATTAGCTTGGGTCATGGCTTTATAGAGGCCAGGTCAGACAAAAAACTAAGGGGTAGTAGTGTATACTTAGACTTTCCTAGTGTAGGTGCTACAGAAAATATCATAATGGCAGCAGCCCTGGCAGAGGGGCAAACCATAATAGAGAATGCTGCAGAAGAACCTGAAATTATAGACTTATCCAATTTTATAAACTCCATGGGAGGCTATGTCAGGGGTGCAGGTACTGATACTATAAAGATAAAGGGAGTTGACTCTCTAAAGGGGGTCGCCCATACCATAATACCTGACCGGATAGAGGCTGGGACCTTTATGGTGGCAGCTGCCATCACCGGTGGCAATATCCTACTTAAAAATGTAATAGCTGACCACCTAAGGCCAGTAGAGGCCAAGCTCAAAGAGGTAGGCATAAGGATATATGAGCAAGAGGGTGGCATGAGGATAAGGGTAGAGGAGCCTCTTAGGTCAATAGACCTTAAAACCCTTCCCTATCCAGGCTTTCCCACCGATATGCAGGCCCAAATGATGGCCCTGATGTGTGTTTTGCCAGGTACTAGTATTATCACTGAAACGGTTTTCGAAAACCGTTTTATGCATGTAAGTGAGCTAAAAAGGCTAGGAGCTAATATAAAAATCGAGGGTAGGTCCGCTGTTATAGAGGGTGTCGATTACCTAATGGGTACTGATGTCAAGGCTACTGATCTTAGGGCAGGGGCAGCCCTTGTACTAGCAGGCCTATGTGCCTATGGACAAACCAGGGTTTCAGATATCTACCATATAGATAGGGGCTATGAGGCCATGGAAAGCAAGCTCAAGGCCCTAGGTGCCAATATAAAAAGGCTGTCGTGTTAGTTCTAAAAGCGCATTTTTACTCATAATATGAAGGGTATATCCTGATGAATTGAGGTGCCCTCTATGAAAGGTCTAACTAACACAAGACTTGTTGTCCTTGTAGTATTTATCTTGATCCTGACGATTCTAGTAAAGCTCAATTCGGGCAAAGGGCCAGAGCCCTTTGAAAAGCAAGATCCTAATGAAATTATTATAAAGCCAATCAACCAAGACCTAGAAATCAAGATGTATGACCACAGAAAGGGCCAGCTTGTAACTATGGCCCTAGAGGACTATCTTGTAGGTGTAATTGCAGGAGAAATGCCAGCATCCTATGAGCTAGAGGCCTTGAAAGCCCAAGCCGTAGCAGCCAGGACCCGGACCATATCCCAAATGAAGTCCTTTGGAGGCAGGGGCTGTGACAAGGCCCAGGGGGCTGACATATGCTCCTCTTATGCCCACTGCCAGGAGTGGGTATCTAAAGAGACCATGGAAAAGAACTGGGCTAGTGACTATGAAAAATACTTAAGCAGGGTCCAGGAGGCGGTCTATAGTACCAGGGGCGAGGTTATGACCTACCAGGGAGAGCCCATTGAGGTTTTTTACTATTCTACAAGCAATGGCAAGACTGAGGATGCAGGAGAGGTTTTTTCCCACTCCCTTCCCTATTACCAGGTGGTAGAAAGCACTGGTGAAGAGGACGCTCCCCGTTTTTATGACAGTGTCAGTTTTTCTAACAAGGAGTTTGCTAAAATATTCGAAAAAAACTACAAGACCAAGCTAGATCCTAACAAGCTCGCTAGCCAGGTAAAAATAAGGTCTTATACTGAAAGCGGTCGTGTAAAGACTATTAGCCTAGCTGGAGTGACCTTGAAATCCACTGATTTTCGCATGATGTATGGGCTAAACTCCACAGACTTTACCCTAGAGTTTGGCAAGGACTCAGTGACCATAAAAACCAAGGGTTTTGGCCATGGGGTTGGCATGAGCCAGGTGGGAGCAGATAGGATGGCTAAAAGGGGTAGCGATTACAAGCAGATATTAAAGCACTATTATCGGGGGGTTAGCATCGGCAGCTACCAGTAGCCTATTTGGACCTAATCCCTATTAGGGAAAGAGAATGTAATCAGAGACAGAGAATCAAAGAAAAGGGCCTTCCCTAGTATTATTTTCCTCTAAATGGTGAAAATACTAAGGGAGGTGTTTTAGATGGATAAAAAAGCCCATAAGAGGTCCCTGATAAGCAGGGCCAAGGAGGACCTGTCAAAGGCAAATATAAAAGGTTTTCTAAACAGATATGGATTTTATATTGTTCTTCTTCTTTGTGTCGTCATAGTTGGGGCGACAGCTATCTTTACAGATGGGAGTCAATCCGAAGATAAGCTAAAGGGCAAGCAGGCAGGCTCTACAAGTCCAGGCCCTAGTCAGATAGTAGATGATACAGGCCAAAAGATGTTTGATGAGTCAGGGGATGATTCAAAAGGCTCAGAGGACAAAAATAAGGATACAGGGGATTTATCCAAAGGGGGAGAACAAAAGGGAGAATCCAAAGGAGATTCAAAAGGTAAGGACCAGACAAAAGGAGAGGACCAGTTAAAGACTACAAATAATAAGTCTGGCTCAGAGCCTGATCCGGCGAAAGGACTTAAGGACGATAGTCAAGCCTTAGCTGTAGCTGGCCAGACGAGCCAGAAGAAGAAGGTCCTGATAATGCCTGTAGAGGGGGAAATACTAAAGGAGTTTACAGGAGATGAGCAGCTAGTATACTCCCAGACCCTAGACCAGTGGTCATTCCATCTGGGCCTTGATATTGCAGCTGCCCTAGAAAGCGAGGTAAAGGCAGCCCTAGATGGATTTGTTGATAGGGTTGATGAAGACCCCTTAAGGGGGATAGAAATAGCCATAAAGCACGACAATGGCTTTACCACTATCTATACAGGCCTTGCTAATAAGGATATGGTAAGCAGCGGCCAAAGGGTAAAGCAGGGCCAGGTCATAGGCAGGGTCGGCCAAACTGCAGCCTTTGAAATCTCTGACCCCAGCCACCTTCACTTTGAGCTGCTGATTGAAGACCAACCCCATGACCCCTTGGATTACATAAAGGATTAGCAAGATAAATAATGGATAGGCCCTTGGCCTGTCCCTATTGGCCCAGAAAAGTAAAGTCCGGATTTATTTCCGGACTTTACTTTTTAGTCCTTCTATATCAGGCTCAGTCTGCATAATTATTTTATATATAGGGCTCTAAGCTTGTTAACAGCCACAAGAGCAGATACTGTCAGCGAGCCAAAATAAAAGGGTAAGTCTCGGACAGAAATTGTTAGGGGGGATTGGACTTTGAAGGATTATATTGAGGAAAGGGCTGTTGAAATCGCCAATTACATTATTGAAACTAAGGCAACAGTAAGAGAAGCAGCTAAGGTTTTCAAGGTTAGCAAAAGTACAGTGCACAAGGATGTCTCGGAACGCCTTCCGAAGATAAACCCCGCTATTTCAGAAGAGGTTAAAAAAGTACTGGGACAAAATAAAGCAGAGAGACACATAAGGGGCGGACGCGCAACTCGAAACAAATACAAAATGGCAAAGGCCATAGACTAGCAAGCAGTCCCTTGTTAAGCTTATAAAATACAGAAGGAGAGGGTTAATGTCTGTTTATATACAGTTTATTAAAGGGTTAACTGGCCTCTTGTTCGCTGAAGCAGTGTACGAGAGGTCTTTTTCTATTAATTTTACATTAGAATCCATTTAAAAAGAGGATTATAATGATAAAGATAGAACTATACTAAAGGTTTGCTTATAAACAAAGGGGATTTGTAGTTTCCCTCTTGTTTTTTTAAAAGCCATATACGAAAAAGGGGAAGTAGGTGCTACAGGCTTGTTTAGATTTAGAGACATCGGTATTGATCTTGGTACAGCAACAATTTTAGTTTATGTTAGGGGTAAGGGTATAGTTTTAAAAGAACCTTCTGTCATTTCAAAGGACAAAAACACAAACTCCATTTTGGCAGTCGGTGAAGAAGCTCGCAAGATGCTAGGCAGGACTCCTGGCAATATAGTTGCCATAAGGCCCTTGTCAGATGGTGTTATATCTGACTATGAGTCTACCCTGACTATGCTAAAGTATTTTATAAAAAAGGCCACTGGTAGACGTTGGTTTGGTAAACCTAGGGTTGTTATATGTGTTCCTAGTGGGGTCACTGAGGTGGAAAAGAGGGCTGTCCTTGAGGCCGCAGCAGAGGCAGGTGCTGGAAAGACATATATAATCGAAGAAGCTATCGCAGCTGCTATAGGATCTGGTTTAGATATATCCAAGGCCTTGGGTAATATGGTAGTAGACGTTGGCGGAGGTACAACCGATATTGCCGTTATATCCCTAGGAGGAGCTGTTCTAACTGAATCCATCAAGATAGCAGGTAATGATTTTGACGAAAACGTTATTAGATATATGCGTAGAAAGCATAATATACTCATAGGGGAGAGGACAGCAGAGGAGTTAAAGATCAAAGTAGGCTGTGCTTATCCTAGGCCAGAGATAGTATCTATGGATGTAACCGGCCGCAATATGGTATCTGGCCTGCCAAAGACCATAACTGTAACATCAGAGGATATGCTAGAGGCCCTAGCTGAACCGGTTTCTGCCATAGTGGAGACTGTCTGCTCTGCCCTAGAGAGGACACCACCTGAGCTATCCTCAGACATATGTGAGCAGGGTATCTTGCTAACCGGTGGAGGCTCACTCCTCTATGGTATGGACAAGGCCATATTTGAAAGGACCAAGATACCAATTTATCTTGCAGAGGATGCAATTTCAGCCGTTGCACTAGGTACAGGTCGAGCCTTAGAATCCCTTGATATATACAATCGTACAGCTGTATTTGAACATAGAAAGCAGGCTGCCCGCTAGACTTTATACTTAGAGACTTTACCTATAGGGCAGACCATAATAAGTTGGGCTGACCATAATTAAGCCTATGCCTCTAGCTAGCCTAAATTATTAGATTAGAGGGTATACTATATCAAGGATTGGTAAAGAAATATGAAAGGGAGCAACTTTATAAATGAGTATGGATATAAATGAGATAATAAATAGAATACCTCATAGGTACCCATTTATTCTAGTTGATAGGGTCCTAGAGTTAGAGCCGGGGATATCTGCCAAGGGCTTTAAAAATGTAAGCGCAAATGAACCTTATTTCCAAGGCCATTTTCCTGGCTATCCTGTAATGCCGGGAGTCCTTATTGCAGAGGCCTTGGCCCAGCTAGGTGCAGTTACTATCCTTTCCTGTGAAGAATACAGGGAAAAGCTAGCCCTCTTTGCAGGGATAGACAGGTTCCGTTTTAGAAAGCAGGTTGTGCCAGGTGACCGCCTTGATATGGAGGTAAAGGTCAACAGGGTAAAGGGACCCATAGGCAAGGCTAGTGTAAAGGCACTAGTTGATGGAGAGATAGCCGCCGAGGGCGAGATAATGTTTGCCCTTGCCGATAGGGACTAGCTGGCCAGTAGATTTTAGGACTGAAGGATACTTATCTACCATAAAATTTCTTATATAACAAAGCTATGATATAATAAAAAAGCAAAAAAGTGATAAAGGCATGGACCAAGAAATAAGGGACCTGCCTTTTTCTTGTATCTGCCCGTAAAAAAAGCCATTTTGCCTGCTAAAGGCTGATATTGTTTTCTCATCAACATTAGGAATGGACGAACTATTTTTTAGATTTTTAAAATTTCGTTCGGATTTTTTCTGTTTTTATGATATAGTATGCATAAGAACCTTTAATTGGATATAAGATTTAATGAAATGGAGTGAGCTTTATGGAGAAGATAAAGAGAAATGATCGGGTAGCTGCTATAAGCAAGATCCTGTCTAGCCATCCTAACCGAATATTTACCCTATCTTATTTTAGTCAGATGTTTAATACTGCCAAGTCTACTATCAGTGAGGATATCGCCATCATTAAAAAGGCTATTAATCACTTTTCCTTAGGTGACATAGAGACAGTAGCAGGAGCTGCAGGAGGGATTAGGTATCAGGTATCCCCATCTTATGATCATAGCCGGGAGTTTGTAGAGGACCTATGCGAGAAACTATCAGAAAGCCAGCGCCTGCTGCCAGGTGGCTTTTTATATATGAACGATATTATTCATAAGCCAGAAACCATTAGGGATATAGGTCAGATTTTAGCCAGTAGCTTTAAGGACAAGGAGCTTGATTTTATACTTACTGTTGAGACCAAGGGGATTCCAGTAGCCCTTATGACAGCCCATTTCCTAGGTTGTCCCCTTGTGGTAGCCCGAAAGAAGGGGAATGTGACTGAGGGACCTAATGTTAGTATAAACTATGCCACAGCAACTTCAGGTAGGCTAGAAACCATGTACCTATCAAAAAAGGCAATTGAGGGCTATAAAAGAGCCCTAATAATAGATGATTTTATGAGAGGCGGTGGCACTGCCAAGGGGATGCAGGAGCTATTAAAGGAGTTTTCTATAGATATCGTAGGTGTTGGAGTGGTTATTGCTACAAGTGAACCAAAGGCCAAGCTGGTGGATGATTATTTCTCTCTAGTAGAGCTTGTTTCTGTCGATCAGGAGAAAAAGCGTATAGAAATTAGTCCCTCCAGATGGTTCTCCAACAAAATTTAAGAAGATTTTAGCAATTAAGAAGGAGAATGGATTATTTTGGCGAATAATACTTATATAGTTTTAGTAAACGCTATTATAATACGTTTGAGGTGGTGAACTAGGGTGACGATTACAGATGTCCGCATAAGAAAGATAAATGTTGACGGAAAAATGAAGGCCGTGGCCTCTGTAACCTTTGACGACGAGTTTGTCGTGCATGACATCAAAGTTATCGATGGGCAAAATGGACTCTTTATTGCTATGCCCAGCCGAAAGACACCAGATGGTGAGTATAGAGATATTGCTCACCCCATAGTATCAGAAACGCGCGAACTCATACAATCAACCGTACTCGAAGAGTACAACAAATCAGTCCAAGAATGAGCTTTAGGGAGATTCATTTCTCCTTAAAGCTTATTTTTTTGTGCCTTATGCTCAAAATACCCATGATTTTTTTTATCTTAAGTCTATAAACATTTCCAGTAATATAAGGTATAATGGGACTGGCGGACTATGGTCCGTTAATGGACAAAGAGGAGTCGTATTGATGAAGCAAAGGGTACAAGTCGTAATTATGGCCGCTGGAGAAGGAACCCGGATGAAGTCAAAACTACCCAAAGTTTTGCACCAGGTATGCGGCAGAAGTATTTTAGATTATGTCCTAGACGCTGCAGATTGCATTTCAGACAGTAAACCTATAGTTGTCATAGGTAGTGGGAGCGACCTAGTAAGGACCCACATAGGTGACAGGTGTTCATTTGCCTATCAGGCCGAGAGGCTAGGCACAGGGCACGCTGTAATGATGGCAGCTCCATTACTTGATAGGGCCAGGGAGTACACAGTCGTTCTGGCAGGTGACACACCTCTAATTACAGGTCAAACAATATCTAAAATGCTAGACTACACACTAGAAAAGGGTTTTGATACTGTAGCCATATCAGCTATTGTCCCAGATCCAAGTGGCTATGGCAGGATGCTACGGGAGCCTGATGGCAGCTTTAAAGCTATAGTAGAGCACAAGGACGCAAGCGAAGAAGAGAAAAGGGTAACTGAGGTAAATGCCTCTATGTTCTGCTTTAAAACAGATGCTCTTTTATCCACCCTAGACAAGCTTGACCAAGATAATGCACAAAATGAGTATTATCTTACAGATGTTTTGACCATACTAAAGGGTCAAGGGAAAAGGCTTGGTATATATGCCATGGATGATTACTCTGAGATGCTAGGCGTCAACAACAGGGTCCAGCTAGCTGAGGCTGATGCCATTATGCGCAAAAGGATAAATGAGGGTCATATGCTAGAGGGTGTGACCATAGTTGATCCGGCTAATACCTATATTGGTCCCCTAGTTGAGCTGGGCAAAGATACAATTATCTATCCTAATAATTACATAGAGGGCAAGACCAAGATAGCTGAGGCCTGCATTATCTATCCCGGTAACAGGATAAAGGATACTAGTATAGGAAAGCAGGCTACAATCCAAGCATCTGTTATTTTAGGTGGACAGATAAAGGAAAAGGACAAAATAGGCCCCTTTGCATATATAGATCCCGGAAGATAATATTAGATTTATCAAAGAGGAGTCAAGATACGAGCAGAGAATACTAAAATGAATATTGCCAAAAGATAAAAACGGAGGAGACGGAATAATGACTCGTGGAATAAGCCTGAAAATTTTTACTGCAAATTCAAACCCTGAGCTAGCAGAGGAGATAGCAAAGCATGTAGGAGTGCCCCTGGGCAGTGCCAAGGTTTCAAAGTTTTCCGATGGTGAGATTGCTATGGATATATTTGAGACAGTCAGGGGATCTGATGTTTTTATAGTTCAATCCACCTGTGCACCAGTAAACACCAACCTAATGGAACTGCTTATTATGATAGACGCCTTTAAGAGGGCCTCAGCAGAGGAGATAACAGCAGTTATACCCTACTATGGCTATGCAAGACAAGACCGCAAGGTCAAGGCAAGGGACCCCATTACATCAAAGCTTATTGCTGACCTACTTACTAGTGCAGGTGCAGACAGGGTCTTGACCATGGACCTACATGCAGCACAAATTCAAGGCTTTTTTAATATACCAGTTGACCACCTAGTGGGTATGCCCATACTAGCCCGCCATTATATAGAGAGGAATTTCTGTGGTGATGACCTTGTTGTCGTATCACCTGACCTAGGTAGCGTTACTAGGGCTAGGAACTTTGCCCACAAGCTAAATGCTCCTATTGCCATTATAGACAAGCGTAGACCCAAGGTAAATGTAGCCGAGGTTATGAACATAATCGGAGATGTAAAGGACAAGCGCTGTATACTAGTCGATGACCTAATTGATACAGCCGGTACCCTGCAGCAGGGGGCCAAGGCCCTAATTGAAAGGGGCGGGGCTAGGGAAGTCTATGCATGCTGTAGTCATGGTGTACTTTCAGGGCCTGCCATTGAGCGGATTCAAAACTCCCATATAAAGGAGCTAGTAATTACAAATACTATACCTCTTAGTCCTGAAAAAAGGATTGACAAGATAAGGGTCCTTTCAATTGCCCCACTCTTTGCAGAAGCAATCGAAAGAATATATGAGGGACTACCTGTTAGTACCCTATTTGAATAAAGAAAAAGGAAAAACCAATGTTTATTATAGCAGGTTTAGGAAATCCGGGGACCAAATATCACGGTAGCAGACATAATATAGGCTTTTATGTAATAGATATATTGGCACAGGCCCATGGGATAAAGGTAAATAAAATCAAGCACAAGGCACTTATAGGGGAGGGGACAATTGCAGGTCAAAGGGTTGTACTTGCAAAGCCCCAAACCTATATGAACAATAGTGGTGAGAGCCTACTTGCCCTAAAGCAATGGTACAAGCTCGAAGATAGTAATATAATCCTTGTCTATGATGATATTGACCTAGACTCTGGTGTACTCAGGATAAGGCCCTCTGGTAGCGCAGGCAGTCACAGGGGTATGCAATCAGTTGTCTACCTTTTAAACTCAGATGCCTTCCCTAGGGTTAGGATCGGGGTAAGCAAACCACCAGAGGGTTGGGATTTGGCTGACTATGTCTTGTCAAGATTTACAGATGATGAAATTGAACCTGTCAAGGAGGCTTGTGAGAGGGCTCGTTTAGCTATAGAATGTATTATATCTACAGGTATAGAACAAGCTATGAGCAGATATAACGGATAGGAGTAGTTAATGCTAACACTACTATTGGCAGTCGGAGCTCTCTTTTTATCATACCTTATAAACAAAATACTGCTAGGACTCTTAAGGGAAAGGGCCATTATATTTGCTGCCCCCCTAATAGAGGAGCTAGCAAAAACAATACCGGCCTATACCTTAAATAGGCCCATTTTGCTTGTCCATTTTTTCTTTGGAGTGGGCGAAGCAATCTATGATTTGGTAAATAGTAGTGAGGAGACAGGCAAGTGGGCAGGGCTAGTTAGTATTCTAAGTCACCTTTTCTTTGCTGCCATAGTATACCTTTCCCTGGCCTTTTCAGGGAGTATCTATCTTGCGATTTCCCTTGCAATCCTAGCCCATGTCCTTTTTAACTACATTATAATGAAAGGTAGTTGACCTAGATGCCGCCTATTTGGCAAGAGCCCATGAAGGGGTGGACACAATTTAATAATTTATGGGAATCGGTCAGACAACTTAGAGGTTTTAGCTCAATTACCGGCCTATCTGAAGTACAAAAATGTCACCTTGTAAGCTCTATTGCTTACCCTCTTGGGGGTCCATGCCTCTTTGTTACCTATGATGATATCCAGGCTGACAAGTTTTATAATGACTTTCGCTTTTTCTTTCCCAAGGAAACGGTAAGCTTTCCCCAAAGGGAGCTGATGCTTTACAATGCTGCTGCCCATAGCCAGGACCTTATAAGCCAGAGACTAAGGGTCCTCGAAGGCCTAATAAGGGGTGAAAAGCTTGTAATAGTAGCCTCAATTGATGCCCTAATGACTCCCCTTATGCCCGTAAAGGTATTTAAGGATAGTATTTTAGAGCTAGCAGAAGGACAAGAGCATAGTTTAGCTAGGCTGGCAGAGAGGGCAGTAGACCTAGGCTATGAGAGGGTTGACACTGTGGAGGGCAAGGGCCAGTTTAGCCAAAGGGGTAGTATCTTTGACATTTTCCCACCCTCTTCAGAAAAACCCTTCCGTATTGACTTTTTTGATGACTTTATTGACTCGATAACCAGCTTTGACCCCCTAAGTCAGAGGTCTGACTCAAGGATTGAGCGGGCTGTAATATCCCCAGCAGGAGAGCTTGTTTTAACTAGCCAGCAAATAAGGGCTGGAAGGGACAAAATAGAGCAGGACCTAAGGGACCTACTTAGCAAGAGAAAGGATACAGAAAAAGAGGACCAGTATAGTGATAGGCCTGTTGGAGCTAGCATAGCTGAGCTAATTGATAATTTAGAGTCAGGCCTAGTCGAGGCTTCACTTTATAACTATATAAGCTATTTTTATGAGCAAACAGCGACCATACTTGATTATTTGGGCCAGGAGTCAATAATAGTTCTAGATGAGCCCTCAAGGCTGAGAGACCATACTAACAACTCCCAGCAAGCCTTTACAGACCATTTCAAGGACCTATTTTTAAGGGGTCAGGCCCTAAAGGGCCAAGCCAGCCTCTATGCCAGCTATAGCGACTTTATTGCTAGACTAGAGACTAGGAAAAGCCTGGTCCTTCAAGCCCTGCCAAAGGCCAGCCTAGGAATCAATCCAAGCCGGATCTACCAGCTGACCTCTAGGTCTATACCCTCCTATGATGGCAAGCTAAAGCTCCTAGCAGACGATATTAGCTATTGGAAAAGCAAAAATTATAGCCTAGTCCTCCTGTCGGGCTCCATGCAAAAGGGAGAGGGACTCAAGGAGGCCCTTAGGGACTTTGATATAGAGGCCCTGCTGCTTTCTAGTAATGCCGATATAGAAATAAAGCCTGGCCAGACCATAATAATGCCAGGGACCCTGAGCAAGGGCTTTGAGTATGTGGAGGGCCGATTTGCACTTATAGCTGATAGAGACATCTTTGGTGTACAAAAATATAGGTCCAAGGCAAGAAAAAGCAAGAGCAAGCTAGACCCCTTTACAGACCTTAAAAAGGGTGATCTNNGGGGTTGAAAGGGACTATCTACACGTTCAATACGCAGGAACAGATAGGCTCTATATACCCACTGACCAGATGGATATTATCCAGCCCTATATCGGTATGGATGAAAGGCGGCCAAAGCTATCAAAACTAGGGGGCAACCAGTGGCAAAGGGCCAAGGCCAAGGCCCGCCAGTCAGTCAAGGATCTGGCCTTTGACCTAGTAAAGCTCTATGCTACAAGGGAGACCACAGAGGGCTTTCAGTTTTCAAAGGATAGCCAGTGGCAAGCCCAGTTTGAACAAAGCTTTCCCTATGAAGAGACTCCTGACCAGCTCCAGTCTATAGAGGAAGTGAAAAGGGACATGGAGTCTAGCAGGGTAATGGATAGACTGCTTTGCGGGGATGTAGGCTATGGCAAGACCGAAGTGGCCTTAAGGGCAGCCTTTAAGGCTGTTATGGATGCCAAGCAGGTGGCAGTCTTGGTACCGACAACCATCCTGGCCCAACAGCATTACAATACCTTTGTTAGTCGATTTGGGGACTTTCCCTTTACTATAGAGGTCCTGTCTAGGTTTAAAAGTGCCAAGGAGCAAAAGGACATTATTAAAAGGCTAAAGGAAGGAAATGTAGATGTTATCGTAGGTACCCATCGCCTACTAGGCAAGGATGTGGTATTCAAGGACCTAGGTCTTTTAATCATTGATGAGGAGCAACGCTTTGGTGTAGGTCACAAGGAAACAATCAAGGAAATAAAGAAAAACATCGATGTCCTGACCCTGACAGCAACCCCCATACCCAGGACCTTGCATATGTCCCTGGTTGGAATCCGTGATATAAGCCTGATTGAGACACCACCAGAGGACCGTTATCCTGTCCAGACCTATGTCATAGAATACGATGATGCTATGATCAGGGACGCAATTATAAGGGAGGTCCACCGGGGAGGCCAGGTCTACTTTGTTTACAACCATGTAAAGACCATGGAACGGATGGCTGAGAGGCTAAGGGCCCTGCTACCGGATATTCGGATTGCTACAGCCCACGGCCAGATGAATGAAAGCTCACTTGAGAGGATTATGCTAGCCTTTTATGAGCATGAGTATGATATTCTCCTGTGTACGACCATTATTGAAAATGGCTTGGATATTGCCAATGTTAACACCCTGATTGTATATGATGCTGACCACCTTGGCCTAGCCCAGCTCTATCAGCTAAGGGGTAGAGTAGGCCGGTCAAACAGGATCGCCTATGCCTATTTCACCTATAAAAAGGATAAAATTTTAACTGAGGTTTCAGAAAAAAGGCTAAGGGCCATAAAGGAGTTTACTGAGTTTGGCTCAGGCTTTAAGATCGCCATGAGGGATTTAGAGATAAGGGGGGCTGGCAGTATCATAGGGGCCCAGCAGTCTGGTCAAATGGCTGCAGTGGGTTATGACCTATATTGCAAGCTCCTAGATGAGACTATAAGGACCCTAAAGGGCCAAGAACAGGTAAAAGAGGAGGCTACCCTGATTGATATAAGGGTGGATGCCTATATTGACAGCTCCTATATCAGCCAGCAAAATCAAAAGATACAGATGTACAAGCGGATAGCTGCCATAGAGGATCTACAGTATAAATATGACGTAGAAGAGGAACTAGAGGACCGGTTTGGCCAGATACCCAAGGCCACACAAAACCTTATAGATATAGCCTATATAAAGGCCTTAGCCAGTAGGCTTGGCTTTAGCCAGATTAGTATGCATGGTAGAAGTGTTAGGCTAAAGCTTGCCAATGACAGGCGACTTGATAATAGGGTCTTGATGGTAATCTTAAATGAGAACAGGGATATTATAAGGTATACAGGGTCTAACCCCTATCTATTTACCTTAATGCTCAAGGAGGAAAACGGGGACCTGGCCCTGACCAAGGTAAAAACCCTATTAGAGCGGATAGCAGAGCTGACATAAGCAAGTCCTAAATTAGAGCGAATATTAGACTTTTATAAGTAAATCTCCTACCAGAGAGGATAATGGAGTTTGCATAAAAGAATCCCCAATTAGAGGGGTGAATAGAGCTAGTATAAAAAAATCCTCAATTAGGGAGGATAGCAGAGCTGACATAAGGATAGTCCCTAATTAAAATGGATAATAGAAGCTATATAAAACAGTCCCCATCCCAAGGAATGGGGACTTTCTTTGTCTGGGCCTTTTGGAGCCTTTCTTTATTTAGATTAAATGGAGTTTTCTTTGTTTTGGTCAAATGGAGTCTTTCTTTGTTTAGCTTAAATGGAGCCTTTCATTGTTTTGATCACATCTTTAGGAGGAATATGTTTTTAGTTTAGGTCACATCTTTGGTGAAAAATTTTTTTAAGTAAGATCTTCAGGTGCTTTTTTCTTTACTTTGCCCTATCTAGCCATATGAATTTTTTTTGAAAATCTATTGACATAGGAGGGAAAACATGATAAATTTTTTATGAGTTAGCCGAGGCTAACTTTACATGGGATCAATTATTAGGAGTGGGCATATGCTTTTTAACAAATCAATGGAAATGTACCTAGAGACCATATATATACTTGAAAAGGACCATAAGCATGCCCATGTAGTTGATATAGCAGAGGGCCTGGGGGTAACAAAGCCAAGTGTGTCCAAGGCTATGACCAAGCTCAAAAACGAAGGCTATGTCAACAAGGAATCCTATAGCTATATTACCTTGACAGAAAAGGGTAGGAGGGCTGCAGAGCAAATCTACCACAAACACTGTATAGTAACTGAGTTTTTAGAAAGGTCCTTAGACCTTAGCCCCGACGAGGCTTCACTTAACGCATGTAGGATGGAGCATGTGATTACCGATAAAATGTTGATGGCTATTGAGGCATATCTTGAAAAGGCCATAAAGTAAACAAATAATGCCCTATTGCCTAGCCTAAAACTAAATATCAACTGGGTCTTATTTTTTTGTTTATATAAGCTAATCTAAGCTGGCTAAAGTCTGCTTTAGATAGCTTTTAGCTAGAGGAGTGATTATTTATAGTAGTTTTACTAGTTGTCGCTACTATAGATTTAGTTCAGGCCAGCCAGGCAGGCTAGGCAGCTTAAAGTTAAGTTTAGTATTACTGCAAGACACATTATAAGAGGGGATAGACTATGACCTTAAAGGAAGCAAAAAACGGAAAATTATATGTAGTTGAGGAGTCGACGATAGGACAGCCTGTAAAGCGAAGGCTAGAGGCCATGGGTCTAATTGAGGGGACTTTGATACGCAAAATCAACCAGGCTCTAGATGGGTCTATTATCTTTATGGTAAGAGGAAACAGACTGGCAATTGGCAAGGAATTAGCAGACTATATCCTGCTAAGGGAGGCCCTAGATAGCGACCTTGAAAGGGGTAGAAGGGGCTCTTGCCGAGACCACGGGAGAGGTCGAGGTCATGGGAGAGGTCACGGCCATGGTAGAGGCTTTAGGGGGACCTGTGCTAGAGGCCAGGCCCTAGGCAAAATGCTAGATAGTGACCTAAGTGGAATGGAGGACAAGAATTGATAGCTGATAAGAAGGATAATATAGCCCCAAAGAGGGAAAATGGCCAGTTAAAAGAGGAGCTACAGATAGGCTTTATTGGTAATCCCAACTCTGGCAAGACCACCTTGTTTAACGCCTATACTGGGGCAAGGCTAAAGGTAGCCAACTGGCCTGGAGTAACAGTAGAGAAAAAGCAGGGGGCCTTTAAATACCACAAGCATATTTACAAGCTAGTAGACCTACCAGGTATCTACAGCTTGACCTCATACTCTATAGAGGAAAAGGTTAGCCGCCAATATATCCTAAGTGACGATGTAGATGTTATAGTGGATGTGGCTGACGCTTCAAACCTTGAAAAGAACCTTTATTTAGCCCTCCAGCTAATTGAAATAGGCAAGCCCCTAGTCTTAGCCTTAAACATGATGGACGTTGTTGAGGAAAGGGGTATGGAGATAGATACACATCGCCTGCATGAGATGCTAGCTATACCGGTGATACCTGTTTCAGCCAGGAAAAAAACAGGCCTAGATATCCTTATGCATGCAGTATCCCATAGTACTGATATGGACCTAAAGCACAAGAGGATAATGGTCTATAGTGACCCTATAGAGGACAAGATAGAAAAGCTTGTCCAAAGGCTAGTAGCATATGATCCAGCCATCTACAATCCCCGCTTTTTTGCTATAAAGCTACTAGAACAGGACAAGGAGATAATGGAGACCTATCCAATCGATGTCTCTGATATTGTTGATAGGAGCTATGAGACCGATATTATCAACGAAAAGTACGATTTTATAGAGGAAATCGTAGAGGAAACCCTTATAAACAAGCAGGAAAAAGAGATCTTTACAGACAAGGTTGATAGTGTCTTGACCCATAGGATATGGGGGCTACCCATCTTTTTTGCCATCATGGGCCTGGTTTTCTTTTTAACCTTTGCCCTAGGTAACGGCATAACAGGCATACTAGAACAGTGGTTAGAAGGCCTAGGCAGCTGGACAGAGACAGTCCTAACAGACCTTAGAGTAGGACCGGTCATAACTTCCCTGCTGGTAGATGGTATTATAGCGGGAGTCGGTACCATAGTGACCTTCCTGCCCAACATTACAATTTTATTCTTGGCCCTAGCATTTCTAGAGGACTCTGGCTACATGGCTAGGATTTCCTATGTTATGAATGGCCTTATGTCAAAGGTAGGCCTATCGGGTAAGGCCTTTATCCCCATGCTACTTGGCTTTGGCTGTACTGTTCCTGCGATTATGGCCACCAGGACCCTAGAAAATCAAAGAGATAGGATAAAAACCATCCTTATAACCCCCTTTATGTCCTGCTCTGCCAAGATACCCATCTACATTCTGTTATCGGGCCTCTTTTTTGGAAAGTTTGCACCCCTAGCTGCCCTGTCCATGTATGTAATTGGGCTTGTGACAGGTCTTTTAACAGCCTATCTAGTTAACAAGATAGAAAAAGGTATGGATAAAAAGAAAGACAAGGGTAGGGGCCAAGAGCTCAACCAGCTACTTATAGAGCTACCGGAGTACAAAACCCCCAATGCCCATAGCATCTTTATCTATGTTTGGGAAAATGTAAAGGCCTATTTAACCAAGGCAGGTACGACCATCTTTTTAGCCTCTGTTGTCCTTTGGTTTATCCTCAGGTTTGGAACAGGTGGCTTTGTAGAGGATATGTCCCAAAGCTTTGGCGCTAGCATAGGTAGGATCCTGGTCCCGGTCCTTGGGCCAGCAGGTCTAGGCTTTTGGCAGATAGGCCTATCCCTGATAGCAGGGCTAGCTGCCAAGGAAGTAGTGGTTTCATCTATGGGTATCCTATTTGGTATCGCAAATGTAGAGTCTGCCCTGGGCTTAAGCGCCATGCAGCAGTCACTAGCCGCAATAGGCTTTGGAGCCTTGAATGCTTACTCTATGATGATATTTGTTTTATTCTACACACCCTGTGTTGCCGCCCTAGCTGTAATTGGCCAGGAGCTAAAGTCAATCAAGTGGACAGCCTTGGTATTTGCATTCCAGCTTGTATTTGCCTGGCTAGCCTCGATTTTGGTCTATCAAATAGTAGGACTTTTCATTTAGTTGCTAGGACAAGACTTAGGATTTTATATAGAAGGGAAGTAAGACTATGCTAAAGTATCTTATTGGAGTTGTAATTGCTGCCTATGTCATATATTTAGTTTATAGGCAGGTTAAAAATTTTAAAAACAAAAATTACTGCGCTACTTGCTCAGGCTGCCCCTCAGCTAGTAGCTGTGGACAATTTAAGGACGATACTCAAAGTTAG
>MTKW01002991.1_pt1 | contig 58843 bp, 63 predicted proteins | sample 1042761 | NCBI WGS metagenome assembly MTKW01 (sample SAMN06205366, study PRJNA360243) | anaerobic digester metagenome | biome: Wastewater treatment plant; feature: Anaerobic digester sludge; material: sludge; isolation source: anaerobic digester fed with sludge from wastewater treatment plant ... | reverse complement strand
CCCATTGCTGTAGTCTTTCTCGATTATCTCCGAGTTCTTAAACAGGGAGACATAAAACTCCATAGCCTCCTCTGCCCTGCCATCTTGGAACAGCAGGTATGTAGTGATTTTTTGCTCTGTTCTGCTCAGATCATTCACCCCTATTATTAGTCTTTCCCATACTTTTGGTATACTGCCTCAGTGTATGCGGTTACTCTCTCATCATAGTCGGGATAAACATAGCCAAGCCGCTCCCCAACCTCCTTAGACACATCCCGAAACAACTGGAGGCAGAGAAAGAGTGACTGCCAAGCGCTTTCATAAGAATCAGTCCGGTAGGTGGAGAGCAGTCTGTCCCAGAGTTCGGCAGATACATACCTCTCCAAATATTTGCAGTTTTTGCCAACACTCAGGGAAAATCCTGTCTCAATGCCAACTTTCCAAGCCATCATCCGCAGAAGTTCAGAGCGGAGGATGTCCATGTGGGCGATGGCAAAAAGTATCTCTTTCCGGCATAGTCCTTTCACCACATAGGGGGTGACCCACCAGAATTCATTACAGCAGTCATGGTACTGACCCGGACTTGGCTTTTTAACATGGTAATCTTCGTCTGTGGGAATCACTTCCCTGGCGATTATGCCGTCCTTGTCGAGCAAAACTTTGACAAGCTTATCTCGCTGCAGATAATCGTCCAGCTCTATCAGGGGCAGGAAAGTTAAGTCGATTCTATTTCCGTCAGTGAAAAGCATCAGATAGGAGAAGCCCGGTTCATGTGGTGGAAACAGTTCCATATCCTCTGGTTTCTGCATGATGATCCTTTCGCCAAACCGATCAAGCCAATCGTCACTCCCAAGAAACGATCCCATATCGGTTACGAAATAGGTGATATCGTAATCTTGAAACTCATCTTTGGGTACATTTACATTGGCCCGTGACCCTTCCAGTGTGACAAGGCGGATGCGCTCGTCCTCCTGCGCCGTAGACAAAATGAGTTCCATCATTTCTTTTTCTGTTCGCATCGCTCTCCCCTTCTCCCGCTCACGTAAAAAACCACGGGTCCTATTGGCCCACCTGATACTTGGATGGTATGGTAAGTGCCACATCGCTATAGACCCCAAAACCAAGCCTCTGATAGTAACGGGCTGTATGCTTCTCTGTTTGGACCAACCACTCGGTATCGGGAAAATGTGCAAGGCATCGTCGCAGTAATTCTCGGCCTATACCCCTGTTACGATATTCGGGATCCACTACCAAATCGTAAATCACAGATCTGATGATCCTGTCGCTCAAAACCCTTACCGTTCCAACCAGACGCTCACCGTCCCAAGCGGATACTACCAGCGTTGAGTTGATAAACGGAGCGTTAAAATTCTCCAACATATGGGGATCAGGGGCCTTTTCAGAGCCTGTCCAACCTGCCGCGGCAAACAGACGATATAACTGTTCTGCTGGTAGGTCCTTTTTTGTGTCGCAGTAAGCAACTTCCATAGCTAACCTCCGTGGTATTCCTAGCTGCGCAGAATTTTTTCCATGGACTTTCCTTTGGCCAACTCGTCGATTAGTTTATCCAGCCAGCGGATTTTCTGCATGAGTGGGTCTTCAATGTTTTCAACACGCACGCCGCACACCACACCGGTTATCTTCTCGGAATTTGGATTCATCTGCGGAGCTTGACCAAAAAAGGTCTCATAGTCAACGTTTTTGTCCAGCTGTTCCTGGAGACTCACTTCGTCATAACCCGTGAGCCAAAAGATTATCTCATCGACCTCTTCTTTTGTGCGGCCTTTGCGCTCAGCCTTATTCACTAGCAGGGGGTAGACTCTAGAAAAAGCCATTTTGAAAACGCGTTCGTTGCTCATAATGTATAGGACTCCTTCCGTATCACTCACTTATGGCAGCAGGTCCACAACATCCTTCCTCGTTGCCTGGTACTCCATCCAGTCCAAGATCAAACCAGCATACTTCCTGCCATGGGGATACCTGTCTCGGTTGGTAAGCAACCCCATGAAAAACCCTTGATAGGTCCAGCGAAAGGGAGCGACTATGTTGTAGTACTCGTTGAACGCTTCGCGCTCAGTCTCAGTGAACTTGTAGTGTTCTCCTATCCAGGCTAGGCTTTGTGCGGTCCGCCTATCCCGTTCCCTTAGGGCTGCTGTGTCCATCAGCAGAGCAATCCCGCCTTCTCCGCCATCAAGGGAACAGAAACTCTCACAAAATGCGTAGTTCAGGATTGTCTCTGTACCCGAAAGGTTGAAATCGATTAGGCCGGCAAAATGGCCGGTCTGAGTGACAAGCACGTTGGACGAGTTTAGATCCCCCTGAAACACTGCCTTGGGAAGACTGCGGTACACGGGCTCGAACTCTTCGCGCCGGCGACAGTATGCTTCAAACAGCCTATTCATGCGGTCTGCATGTTCGTGAATGTGCGAAACATAGATCTCTCGGATTTTCACAGCGCACTCGAAATTCTCATCGTACTCGTCCGTCTCATCAAACTTATCATAAAGGCAAAAAGCGGTGTGCCAAGGCACAAGGGGTGCAGGGTTGGCGGCAACTAGGCCAATAGATTTATAAAGCTCCGGCTTGTACTGCAGCTTGCCCGCGGCCAATTCTCCCCAGCTGTTGGCCGGCTCATACCTCATATACTCTTCGGCATAGACAAGATAGCCGCCCACCATCGCACTGTAGTCACCGTTTCTGCTGCGTACGATCCTTGGGCAGTAGATACCAAGCTTGTTGTAGTGTTCAATCAGCTCTGCCCATCCCCGCACCCGCTCAGGTGTGGTGAAGGAATTTCTCGTCACTTTTATAGCGAGCTTGCCCCACTCTGGCGATTCCACTACATAGACTAAGCGCCGATCCTGTTCGCCGTGCGAGGAATCATGAATTTCCAGTGGTTCAGCTGTTTTCAAACCATAGAGCTTTAGTATCTCAGGAGTAAGCATATGCCTCTTCGTCCTTCTATCCTTGCCCAAATCGGTACCTAAACTACCTGTCATTCTTCCATACCACAAGCCACTTGGCAACAATCTCTCGGACAACAGCCTGGCAGCGTTCGAGCTCTGCCAGGCTCCTAAAGGTTAGAACCTCCCTATCGTTTACTTTCCACTCCAGCATGGGGTACTCGTCCACAAGCAGTCGCTGCACGGGCTGCTCCTTCACCTTCGCACCGCGGTGAAGGATTACCTGAACCTGCTTTGGCGGGTATATCTTCAGCGTAACACGGTCTTTACCGTCAAGGCTGTAGTTTGGACCATTCCACTTAATACCCTCCACCAAATTCGGGTCGGTGCTCAAGATGATTCCGCGCAGATACTCTATGAGTTCTATGAGGGGGTGGTTCATTTCCTCAAGAAATGCTGTCACTTCAGGGTTCAGCACGGGCTTGTCCATTTGATTTCCTCCCGCAGGGATGGGTTTTCCAGTACCGTCATCCCTCTTTTCGTCCCACGCTGGTTTTCCCATGCCGGGTTAGGACGTGACACCAATACCACACACTCTTGATGTCTATGCGGCCGTTTTTACAGCAACCTGTTCGTGGAAACATGTCAATGGGGTTTTCAGTTATTTTATGCGGCTTATTTTTTATACGCAATTGCATCAATTTGGGCATGAAGCCCATCTGGACCACCAAAATGTGCAAAATCTGTCTGGATCGTTTTTCTTGCGGGATACTTACCAGCGAAACGTTTATTAAAAACCTTTTCCACGATAGGTAGATCCCATGGATCTCTCAACAAAACATCTACCTTGACCACAGATTCTAGAGTCAAACCAATCTCTTCTAGATGGTGTTCCATATCATCCAATGCTCCATGTATCTGTGCTTCAACAGATTGTCCAACATTTCCTACACAGAAATTTAAAAACACAAAATCTCCCGCCTCTACCATTTCTGACCATGCGTTTTCTTCGTTTACATGATATCTTTTAATACTAGTCATAGTTCATTTCCTCCGTTACTTTTTTAGGTTAATTTTAACAGAGAAACTGCGACAGCATTATGTCATAGTTTTTGATACAGAGAAACTATTTTTTTCGCCGATTCAAACACACGATTTCTAATATGCTCTGGTGCCTTAATCTCAATCCCATCACCAAGCGATAACAGCGTGCCAAACCATAAGTGTTCATTTTCAATGACATACAGTTTCATATCACAATCGTCATTATCATATTCACGAGTAATTATCCCGTTAAGATACTCAATGGTCTTGGCACGGGCCTCCGATTTGACGTAAACGGTTATTTCGGTAAGCTTTCTTGGCATCTGATTATCGATATCATGCAATATTTCTTCTGCTCTTTTATGTTCCATCGTAAAAGTAGCAGCCGTTATTTTTGCATTTCTCATTCTGATCAGCTTATATGTTCTGTAATCGCTCTTAACAACCGAATAAGCAAGCAAGTACCAAGAATACCACCGGTATACGACGGCTATCGGTTCAACGGTATGTATTCGTGTAATGTTGTCTGTATTTGTATACTCGAAGCTGACAGAGCGCTTTGTATGTATCGCATCCTGGAGCATTTGCAAAAGCTGATTATCAACCTCGCGCAGTATTGAAAAATCAAGGATGATTGTGTTATCCGGGTTTTTTGTTAACGAGGCAACTTTCTCGAGAGTTGAGATAATCTTTGGACTTTTCATTGCAGAATAAAATCCCTTCAGGGAAGCGAGGATAAATGAGTAATCTTCATTTGACACCGTATGTGCATCCATGCGGAAATTCTCTGCAATATAATAACCTCCATTTGCTCCAGTTTCCGCCACTATAGGAATCCCAGCTTGACATAATGAGTCCATATCACGCTGAATTGTGCGTACCGACACTTCGAATTTTTGGGAAAGCTCGCGGGCTGTGGTTTTACCCTTGTTCAGCAAATATGTGGTTATAGCATATAGCCTGTCAATTTTCCCCACGTTATCCCCCCTTACTTCCCTTTACGTAATTCCCAAAACCCAAGAAAAGGCTTACACCCTTGACATCAAAACTCCGCACTCAACATGGCTCGTCCAGGGAAACATATCAACGGGCTGCACCGTACCGGGAGAATAACCTCCCTCGGTAAGGATGGCCAAATCCCGGGCTAGAGTTGCGGGGTTACAGGACACATAGACTATGCGGGGAATCTCGGCTGCAATCAACTCTGCCAGCAGTGAGGGGTCACAACCTCTCCGGGGTGGATCGAGTATCACCGCGTCTATCTCCTTGTACTCCTGGAGTAACCTGGGCAGCTCGTCTTCCGCCCTACCCAGCCGAAACTCTGCGTTTGTGATGCGGTTTAGTTCCGCATTTTTCTCAGCATCCAAAACGGCTGATTTAGCTGTCTCTACGCCAATAATTCTCCCCGCATCCGCTGCCAAGTAAAGCCCAATCGTCCCGGCACCGCAATAGAGGTCGAGAACGGTTTCCTTGCCGCTTAAGGGGAGTTTAGCTTTGACCAAATCATAGAGTACTTTGGTCTGCTTCGAATTGACCTGGAAAAAGGAGGCAGGTGAGATGGCGTAGCGGAGATCACCGATACTCTCAACAAGATATGGTTTTCCCCAGATCACCTTGGTTTCTCTGCCCATCACAGTACTGCCCGGCCGGGGGTTTACGTTGTGGGCAATACTCACAAGTTGCGGTATCTCGTCCGTTAGGCGTTCGATCAGCTCGGCCTGGTTGGGCAGCTCAGGCGTGCGGGTGACCAAAACCAGCATCAACTCTTCTACAGCAAAGCTCACCCTGATCACCGCATGCCTCAGCACGCCTGTGTGTCCTTTTCGGTCGTAGGGATCGATGTTCAGTACCCGGACTAGGTCTTTCAGCTTCAACGCTAGCTGGGTGGCTAGGGGATGCTGCAGCTCACACGTTGAAACATCAACAATGTCGTGGCTTCCCTTTCGGAAAAAACCCATAACCATATGACCCGCTTGCCTGCCCACTGCATGCTGGGTGTTATTGCGATACTCATAGGGCCTTGCCATGCCGACAGTAGGCTTTACGGATAGATCTAATCCTCCAATCCGCTCCAGGGCATCCTGCACAGACAGCCCCTTCCACTTAAGCTGCGCCTCGTAGTCGAGGTGCTGAAATTGACAGCCTCCACAAAACTGCGCATGGGGACAGGTTGGTTCAATGCGTTCGGGCGCAGCATCCAATACCTGCAAAAGGGTGCCCGTCCCATAGCGTTTTTTCGTTTCGGTAATGCGGATACGAACCCGTTCACCTGGTAAACTGTCCGGCACAAATACTACCCGTCCATCGATCCGCCCAACGCCTGCACCGGCGTGGTTGAGGCCAGTTATTTCCAATTCATGTTCTGCTCCCGCCTGCCAAAGGGACATAAAATTCCTCTCCTTTGAAAAAACCGAAAACGCAAGCGTTTTCGGTCTCCGTTTAGCTCCTTTTTACCCTAAGCATAGAAAGGTATTTCACTTCGGGGGTAGGGATGCGTACCACGTAGTTGGCATGGGCTTCTTCCAGGCTTTCCCCCGTTTCCGCATTCACCATCTGCTCCAAGCGCAGCTTGAGGTTAGGGGCCTTGGGCTGCATAATCTCCAACTCCGTGCCTAACCTCAGGCGGTTACGTACATCGACGACTGCTTCTCCCTTTTCTCCATCATACTCTATCACCTGTCCCACCACGTCGTAGGAGCGGATGTAGGATCCGCTGTGGGGGTGAATGCCGGCTCCTGAAGGTACGAAAAAGCCGGAGTAATAAGGACGATGACTTACTTTATCCAGCTCGTCCAAGAGTTCCTGGGGCAGAACATAGTTTGCCGGATCAGCCGCGTACAAATCTAACGCAGTGCGGTAGGCCCGCACAACTGTGGCCACGTAGTATGAACTTTTCATCCGGCCCTCAATTTTCAGGCTGTCTACACCGATTTGAACCAGCTCAGGGATATACTCGATCAAGCGCAAATCCTTGGAATTAAAGATATGGGTGCCGCGTTCGTCTTCCTCAATGGGCATGTACTCGCCCGGCCTCTTTTCTTCCACCACTGCGTAGCGCCAGCGGCAGCTTTGGGCACACTGGCCCCGATTGGCATCGCGGCCAGTTAGGAAGCTGCTGAGCAAGCAGCGTCCCGAATAGGCCATGCACATTGCCCCGTGCACGAACATCTCGATCTCCAAATCTGTTTCCCGGCAGATGCGGGCAATTTCGTCCTTGGAGAGTTCCCTTGCCATGATCAGGCGGGAAAAGCCCAAATCCTGCCAGAATTGTGCCGCTTGGTAGTTGACCGTATTGGCCTGAGTGCTGAGATGAAGCTTTCTTGTGGGCGCGTAAATTTTGGCCAAGCTGTAGACTCCCATGTCCGCCAATATCAGGCCGTCGACCTGTAGTTCTTCCAGTTTCTCTAGATACTGCGGCAGCATATCTATTTCATTATTGCGGGGATAAACGTTGACAGTTACATAGATTTTTACGTCCCGTTCCCGGGCGATTTGGAGAATCTGCTCCAGTTCCTCCAGACTGAAATTACCAGCTTGGGAGCGCATCCCAAATTGCTGGCCTGCTAAATAAAGTGCATCTGCACCATATTCCATAGCCACCAGGGCCTTTTCCATATTACCAGCCGGGGCCAATAGTTCGGGGATTTTCACACTGTTTCCTCCTAATAACCCAGCGTTCTACGTGCTTGTAGATGCTGCTCGTACGTTTCACTAAATTGGTGGGTTCCATCCCGTTTGCTCACGAAAAACAAATAGTTGGTTTCAGCCGGTTCCAGAACTGCCAAAATAGAGCGGAGCCCTGGGCTGGCAATGGGTCCTGGCGGGAGGCCGTAATTGCGGTAAGTGTTGTACGGCGAATCAATTTCCAAATCCCGATACAACACCCGGGATCTTTCCTCCGCAGTCACATAGCGCACAGTTGGATCGGCCTGCAGTGGCATATTGATGGCCAACCTGTTTAGATAGACCGAGGCAACAATGGGCCTTTCCCAATCCACCATAATCTCCCGTTCCACGATTGATGCAAGTGTCACGATTTCGTGGAGAGACATGTCCGTTTCGTCTAGGCGATGCGCCACCTCTGCTTCAATCACCTGAATAAAGCGGTCCACCATCTGCCCGATAATGTCCTCTTCCTTCTGGCCTAAGCTGAAATTATAGGTGTCGGGATAAAGATAACCCTCAAGGGACGAGATTGGCAGGTCAACAGGGGGATTGTCCCCAAATACCAATGATGAGTCCATGGCCAGCTCAATAAAACGATCAGCGTCGGCTAAACCCTTTCGCTCCAACTCCGCTGCGATCTGTTTGATTTCAAACCCCTCGGGAATCACTACCCGTTCGGTGGTAACATCACCTGCAACGAGATGGTCGATTATCTCCAACGTAGGCATATTGGCGTCGAGGAGATAATAACCGGCCTGCATTTTTTTCTCCGCCCCCGTTACCTTAACAACGATACGGAATAAAAAGGGGTCAGTGATGAGTTCCTCCTGCGCCAAAATCTCGCCTATGCGCTGGGCACTCGCCCCCGGCGGTATCTGAATAACCTTTTTCAAAGCACTTGGCTCCAAGCTCGCCGGCTGGGTACTCTGCCGCATAATCATGGCCAAACTGACAGAGCCCAAAAGTGCCAGCACTAGAACAAAACGGACCACGTTGTACCAGGTCCGTTTTGAAGCGGCTTGAATGTTAGCGGGTATGGAAATCACCCCCCAAATCCAAACAGAACGGTTCTACTCCCAATCATCCGACTCTAGAACGGACACAACCCGTTCGAACTCATCGTCATCTTCGATGTCCATGAGAATGTCTTCCCCATTTTCATCTACCTCTACCCGAAAGATGTAGGCGCCATCCTCTTGGTTTTCCTCCGGCAGAAGTACAGCGTAAACCTGGCCATCCAATTCAATCCGGTCTAAATAGATGAAACGGTGTTCATTGTTGTCTTCATCCAACAAGACGATGATATCGTCATCAAATTCCTCTTCTAGATATAGATCATCGTTATTCCTGTTATCACCCATCTTCATTCCTCCTTCTGAATGTTATCTTTTACCCTCTATGATCCAAATATGACTGCAAAATTACGGTGGCAGCAACCTTGTCGATTAACTGACGCCTTTTGGCGCGACTCACATCACCCTCCAAAAGGGTCCGCTCAGCAACCACAGTAGAAAACCTCTCATCCCAATATTCGACTGGCAGTTTCAATGTCCTTTTCAGTTCGTCGCCAAACTGATACATTTTCTCAGCTTCGGGCCCGTAACTGCCATCCGTACGCCTGGGCAGGCCCACAACGATTTCTTTTACAGCATACTCTTCCGCCAAGCTGCGCAGCTGCCCCAAATCCTCTGCCAAGCTGCGGCGGCGAATTACAGTAACACCTTGGGCAGTCCAGCCCATGGCATCACTTACAGCCACACCGATCGTCTTTTCTCCCACATCCAAACCCATCACACGCATGCTGAACTCCTCTTAGATCACTTTGATGGCAAACTCCGGGCAGTTCGCTCCGCAATAACCGCAGAAAACACATTCGTCCCGGTGTGCCACTACCGCTTGCCCAGCCTCGATTGCCAGGGCCCCATTTGGACATGCATTCACGCAAGCGGCACAGCCAATGCACCAATCATCAATATGGAGACGCCTGGTGGTTACTTCAGGCGGGGGCAAATCACGCCTTCCCGCAAAATAAGCCACATTGCCCTCTACTTCAGCAAGACTCTTCATCCCCACAGCTACCGAATGGATCTCGTCCCTCTGGATCAAAAAATCCAGGGCATCTGACCAGTGAGCTAAGAGATGTCCGCCCCCAAGGGGTTTCATGGCAAAGATGCCTTTACCCAGATTGGCCGCTTTTTCAATGGCTACCAGCATATCAGCCCGGGAACCTCCCTGAATTCCGATCCCCGTTTTGTTGATCAGGGGGGATATTACCTGGATACCCGGTACTTCGCAGGCGGCGAGGACGCCTTCTACGTGGTGGGTAGAAATACCCACCGCTTGAACCACACCGGCCCTCTGCGCTTCCCACAAGACCTCAAGAGCGGGCCAGTGGCCGCGTAACGTGTGGCTGGATTCCTGCTCATGCAGGAGAAAAATGGGGATCACTTCCATCCCCAAACCCTTTTGGGCAGCCTCTAGACTGCGCAGCATCCCGTCCCGGGTAAAAGCGTATGATTTTGTGGCAACAACTACAGGCCGTTCGCCCTGCCAATCCGCCAGTGCTAGGCGGATGTGCTCGTAAGTTTCGTAGAGTTCGGCTGTGTCAATGAAATTGACCCCAAGTTCCAAGGAGCGGCGGATTACCTTACTCCCCTCTTCCGCAGACATATTGCGCTGCAAGGGACCTATCGTCAGAGCACCGAAACATAGGCGGGAAACTTCCAGCCCGGTCTGACCCAACATCCTGTATTCCATCTTTACAATTCCTTGAACAAAACACCCAGGGTATTCGGCCCACAGTGGCTGGAAATGGTGCAGCCCGCTTCAGTAATATGAATTTCTTGGAATTTGCCGCTTTCCTCCACGATATCACGGATCATGTCTACCGTTTCCGGGGCACAGCCTGCATGGGTAATGAAGATTCGGCTGGGGTCGATCCCTTCTGTCTCAAGGCGCTTCTTGGCGTAACCCGTGATAGCTTTATCGAAGTTGCCGCGGAATTTGCGCCCAACCACCATCTCCCCGTCCCGCACCTCAATGCAGGGTTTCAGCTTGAGAATCTTAGCCCCTTGGGCAGTAACGGCAGAACAGCGGCCACCCTTGGCCAAGTAATCCAGCTGGTCAATTACGAAGCTCGCATTAACTTTTGGCACTACAGCTTCCAGCCGCCTCTTTATTTCCTCTGGCTCAACACCTTGAGCCGCCATAGCGGCGGCGTCACACACCAAATGGCCGCTGCCTGTGGAAAGGTTCTGGGAATCAACGACATAGACATTATCGAATTCTTCCGCAGCCAGGGTAGCATTGGCGTAGCATGAGGAAAACTTCGAACCGAGGGAAATATGAATTACCGCATCGTTCTCTTCCGCCAGTTTTTTGAAATGGCTTTGGTACTCAAATACGTTCACAGCTCCCGTTCGACAGGTGCTACCCCCATCCACAAACCGGAAAACATCAGCTGGCCCTATGTCTACTCCATCTTTGAAAATTTCGTCTTCGTCAATAATGATGCTCAAAGGTATGATAGCAACATCTAATTCTTCCCGTAACTTGGGGGAAAGATCACAAGTACTATCCGCGCTGATTTTGATCATTATGAAATACCCCTTTACGACACAACAAACAAAAATAAATTATTTGCCAAGATAATATTTTACCAACTCTTCCAGGATAACATCTCGCTCAATTTGGGCTATAGTAGTGCGTGCGTTTTTGTGACTGGTAATAAACGTAGGATCTCCCGAGATTAGGTACCCAACAATCTGCCCAAAGGGATTGTAACCCCTTTCCTGCAGGGCAGCATACACGTCCTGCAGTACCGCTCGTACCGCTGCGGACTGATCCTCTACCGCTTTGTAACGGAACAATGCAGTCTTGTCGTGCGCATCACTCATGCTATCCCTCCTTGTAGAAAGATATTGACCCCTCTCCGTTGATATTCTCCTGTTACAGATTAATCCCTTCCAGTTGTTCTCGTAAGAGAGCCTTACCTTGAGCCAGAGCCTCGGGCAGCTTGTCGGGCAGACGCCCACCCGCCTGGGCCATATCAGGCCTGCCTCCGCCACCACCGCCGCAAATCTGGGCCACTTCCTTAATCACCTTGCCCGCATGTACCCCATGGGGATTGAGTGATTTGGAAACCATGCTGACCAAGAGCACCCTCTCACCACTGCGGGATCCCAAGATCAACGCGACAGGATCAAGGCGATCGCGCAGACGGTCCCCCAGTACACGCAGGGTTTCTGTGTCCTCAGTCTCCACTTCGGCCACAACTAAAGAAACGCCACCGATGTTTTCGGCACCCTTAATGAGCTCCTCCAGGGAGGCCAAGGCACCTTTCTGTTTCAGCTGGGAAATCTCCCTGGTCAGATTTCTGTTCTCTTCCAGCAGGCGGTCTACCTGTTCGGGCAGTTCGGTTACCTGGCTCTGGAGTCTGTCCTGCAGCTGCCTCAGAATTCCTTCCCTAGTGCGGACGTATTCCAAGGCGGCTGAGCCAACAACTGCCTCGATCCGCCTGACGCCAGCAGCAACACTGCCTTCAGAAACGATCTTAAACAGGCCAATTTGACCAGTTGATTCCACGTGGGTGCCGCCGCAGAGTTCCAAGGACACGTCACCAACCTGGATCATGCGCACCTCTTCCCCGTACTGCTCACCAAAGAGGGCGACAGCCCCTTTCTCTTTAGCTGTCTCTAGATCGGTCCAAGCGGACGTTACCGCTGAATCGGCCAGAATGGCTTTGTTGACGCGCTCCTCGATCTGTTCAAGCTGTTCTTCCTTCACCGCTTCAAAATGGGTAAAGTCAAAACGCAGCCGATCAGGCCCTACGTAGGAACCGGCTTGGTTTACATGCTCGCCTAGGATGTCTTTTAGGGCACGATGGAGGAGATGGGTTGCGGTATGATTACGTGCTGTTTGCGCGCGCCGCTCCCTGTCTATCACAGCTTTGGCACTGCTTCCCGTTGATACAAAGCCTTCTTCTACTGTACCAAAGTGGCTGATCAAACCTTCAACTGGGTGACGTACGTCCGTGATGCGTACTCTACCAGTGTCAGTTATGATCACACCGTGGTCCGCAATCTGGCCGCCCCCCTCAGCATAAAAGGGTGTACGGTCCAAAATCAAGGCCACCTGAGCACCCTGCTCCGCTTGATCTACGCTGGTGCCTGCCAGGATGATGCCAACTAACTGGGCTTCCGTTTCGCTCTGCTCGTAACCTACAAACTCCACATTTACCGCTGCGGCAAAATCGGTGTACACTTCCAGACTGCTGTCCAAATAACCCTGGTCGCCCCGGGACCTACGGGCCCGCTCCCGCTGGGCCTCCATAGCTTCCCGAAAACCATCTTCGTCAACGCTAAAGCCCTGATCTGCCAAAATCTCTCGAGTCAGATCAATGGGAAAACCAAAGGTATCATAAAGCTGGAAGGCATCTTTACCTGCTATTACAGTGCGACCTTCCTTCTCTGCCCTTTTCGTCAACTCTGCCAAGAGGTGCATCCCCTGCTCCAGCGTAGCATTGAACCGCTCCTCTTCCAGACTAACAACGCGGAAAATGTACTCTCTCCGCTCTAGCAGGTCGGGGTAGGCAGCTTTCATCTGCTCCACCACCACTGCGATTACTTCGTTAGCAAAGGGGTCTGTAATGCCAAGCAGCCGCCCATGACGGATAGCGCGCCTGATCAGACGCCGCAGGACATAACCTCTACCTTCGTTACTGGGCAGTACCCCATCGCCCACCAAAAATGTAACTGCCCTCAAGTGGTCGGCTATAACGCGGAGGGATACATCCTTCCGCTCATCAACCTTATAGCTTGTCTTGGCAATTTCCGCAACTTTAGCCACTATCGGGTAGAAATTATCCACTTCAAAAATGCTGTCTTTACCCTGCAGAATGGCTGCCACCCGCTCGAGACCCATACCAGTGTCGATGCCGGTCTGCTTAAGGGGTGTGTACTCATCCCCGTCCTGGTGGAATTGAATAAAAACTAGGTTCCAGAATTCTAAGAACCGCTCACACTCGCAGCCTGGTTTGCAATCTGGGTCGCCACAGCCGAACTCTTCGCCGCGGTCGATGTGCAGTTCTGAACAGGGACCGCACGGGCCAGCGCCCGTCTCCCAGAAGTTGTCTTCTTTGCCTAGGCGGACAATGCGTTCAGCAGGTACGCCAACCTTGTTATGCCAGATATCATAGGCCTCATCGTCATCCTGATAGATTGAGACCCAGAGTTTTTCCTCAGGAAACTTGAGATACTCCAGGGTGAATTCCCAAGCCCAGGGAATAATTTCTGCTTTGAAATAGTCCCCAAAAGAAAAATTGCCCAGCATCTCAAAAAACGTTCCGTGCCTGTCCGTCATACCGACGTTTTCTATGTCAGCGGTACGGATACACTTTTGGCTGGTTGCAATTCTCGGATGAACGGGTTTTTCCAACCCCAGGAAGTTAAGTTTAAAGGGAACCATTCCTGCCACAGTCAAAAGCAGGGTAGGATCTCCATGGGGAATTAAGGACGCACTGGGTAGAATCCTGTGGTCCTTACTGCGAAAGAATTCTAAGAATAATGAACGAATTTCATCTACTGAATACTGTTTCATAAAACGCGCTTAGCGCTGTCCCTCCCATTTTTGACCAACTTACCTCAATATTACCGAACCCTACTTCCCTTGTCAACATAACCACCCCTCACCTCATGGGTTCTGAACAGGCGGACGCAGTAGGAAATAGTCCAGGACTACCCGAATGGCGGCAGCTACCGGAACAGCCAGCAGCATGCCGGTAATTCCCAGAAGGTCACCGCCTGCAAACACGGCGAAGATGACCACTAAGGGATGGAGACCAACCCGATCCCCAATGATTTTCGGAGATATGATCCCGTTCTCAATCTGATTGGCTGCCACAAAGATCAGGAGTACCCAGAAGACAGTGAGGGGAGATTTGAGCAGGGCAAAGGCAGCTGCCGGAAGAAAGCCCAGGATTGGTCCTAGATAAGGGATAATGTCAAACAGACCGGCTGTTAAACCAATAAACATGGCGTAGGGAATTCCCAACAGGTACAGGCCCATATAAACAAAGAGTCCAACGAAAATGGATACTAGGATTTGGCCGCGAAAAAACCCGCCCAGAGCCTGGTTGATGCTGCGGGTTATGTTCTGCACATCACCCCGGTATTTGGCCGGTACATACCTCAGCGTCCTATTTCGCATTGATTGATGATCCCGGAGAAAGTAAAAGGCCAGAACGGGTGAGATTATGAGGGAAATAATGTTGGTAAACGCACTCATCACCAAACTCATCAAACGTCCCGCCAGGTTTTCAATAGCCGCTTCCAGCCGCTGCACCACCACTCCCACCACATCGTTTTCCCCAACCAATTCGGGCAGTCTGAGCCGCTGATAAAGCTGCCGCGCCCTCTCACCTAACTGCCTCCACGCCCGGGTTCGAGCGGGGAGCTGTACAAGTAGATCCTCCAGTTCGGCCACAAACCTGGGCAGAACAAGCCAGGCGATCACGCCGAGAGCGATGCCCAAGCAGAGATAGACAGTGAGGATAGCCACCGCCCGGCTGGCACCGCGCCTCTCAACTGCCACCACCAAAGGATAGAGAGTGTATGCGATCAAGACCGCGAATAAGAAAGGGGTCAGAATGATCCTGACCCGATATAAAAAGGCTAGCAGACCCGCCGCTGCCAAAACAAACCAAAATGTTCTGCCCACTGTTTTCAACCAATCCAGTTATCCAATGTGCTGCCCACGGTATCCCAGGCCCGTTTAAACACGGTGCGGCCGGTGGAGCGCATCTGCTTGGTAACGGTGCCCTTTTGCATGGAGTTCCCCAAGTAAACACCGAGGGCTAAGCCGACGAGACCAGCTGTAATCATGTTCCTGCCGTTAATTGTATCCACCCCATTCCGCTTGTTCTTGACAGAGCGACGCTCTTCTACCGTTAGTTTCTCCATCTTGAGCAAAAAAAAACGCCGGGACAAGTCCCGGCGGCCGCTCACCCACTTAGGAGGCGCTGATACCCAATTTCTCTTTATAGTCGGCAATTGCGGCCTGCAGTGCTTCTGCAGCCAGATTTGAACAGTGCATTTTTAAGGCAGGCAGACCGTCAAGGGCATCTACAACGTCTTGCTTGTCAATCTTGGCCGCATCTTCCAAGCTGAGGCCAATGGCCATCTCCGTAATTACGCTGGATGTGGCAATGGCCGCTCCGCAGCCGAAGGTTTTAAACTTAATATCAGATATGATTCCATCCTCGACCTTAATCCATATTTTCATTATATCGCCACAGCGGGCATTGCCCACTTCGCCGATCCCATCCGCATTTTCGATTTCCCCCACGTTGCGCGGATTGGTGAAATGATCCATTACCTTTTCAGAATACATTGTTTTACCCCCTAAGCGTTATAAAGCGGTGACATGGCCCGCAGCCGTTCCACAATTTGCGGCAGTTCTTTCAAAACGAAATCAATATCACTTTCACTTGTCTTCCGTCCAAGTGTCAGACGTACCGAACCCTGGGCGATCTCATGGCTCAAGCCCATGGCAAGCAGCACATGCGATGGTTCTAAAGAACCGGAAGAACAGGCTGAACCACTCGATGCCGCGATACCCAAAAGATCCAAATTGAGCAGCAGCGACTCCCCTTCTACGTACTCAAAGCAGACGTTAACGTTATTGGGCAGACGGTTTTCCAGGCTACCGTTAATCTTAGTAGCGGGGATTTCACTTAGACCTGCTATCAGCCTATCCCTCAGCGCCATTAAGCGTTTCCCTTCCTCTTCCCGTTCCGCTTGAGCCAATGCGAAGGCTCTTGCAAGCCCAACAATACCAGCCACGTTCTCCGTTCCAGCCCGGCGCCTTCTTTCTTGGGCACCGCCGTGGATCAAAGGCTGGATGCGTACGCCCTTGCGCACATACAAGGCACCTACACCCTTGGGACCGTAGAATTTATGGGCTGAGAGGGAAAGGAGATCGACGTTGAGTTGCTTCACATCAAGGTCCAATGCCCCTGCTGTCTGTACAGCGTCCGTGTGGAAAATGGCTCCGTGGCTGCGCACGATCTCGCCGATTTCCCCAATGGGCTGAATGGTACCAACCTCATTATTTGCATGCATTATCGAAACAAGGATAGTATCAGGCCGCAGAGCCTTCTTCACTGTCTCCGGCTGCACAGTACCTTCCCCATCCACAGGCAGAATGGTTACGGAAAACCCAGCATTCCTTTCCAGCCACTCCACCGCATCCAGGACAGCGTTATGTTCTATCGCACTCGTAATTATATGTTTACCCTTGTCCCGATTGGCCCAGGCAGTACCCTTAATGGCCAGATTGGCCCCTTCCGAACCGCCTGATGTGAAAACGACCTCTTCCGGTGCCGCATGCAAAAGCGCAGCTACCTCATCCCTGGCCGTTCCCAAAGCCTGCCGGGCACGCCTACCCCAACTATATACGGTAGAGGCGTTACCGAACTCCTGGGTTAAATAGGGCAGCATCGCTTCTAATACTTCCTCCCGCAGGGGGGTTGTTGCCGCATGATCAAGATAGATTTCCCGCATAACTCTCTGCCACCTTCATTGCAGCGGCATCCCGCCGCAGATCTTCTAATGTTGTGTTATCCAAAACCTGTTCCATGCTCTCCTGCAGTGATCGCCAAAGGCCACGCAAAACGCAGAGTTCAGGCTGCTCACAGTATGGGCCGCCTGTACCGGTTGTTGACTCTAAGCAGTCCAGGGGCGTGATGGGCCCTTCCAAAACACGGATGATATCGCCAATGCGGATGTTTTCGGGATGGTCGGCCAACTCATAGCCACCCTGAGCTCCCCGTCTGCTCACCACCAAACCGGCCTGCCGTAGGGAACGCATCAGCTGCTCCAAATAGTGTTCTGAAACCACTTGGCGTTCTGCTATTACACGTAGGGGTATGGGCCCTTTGCCGTAATGGATTGCCAGATCGAACATGGCCCGCACTCCATACTCGCCACGGGTGGATATTCTCATTCGTGACCTCCTCTTGGAATCCCGAGTAACTACGTCGGAATTGAACAAATTTATCATAGCACAGCCCATTTAGCTCTGTCAACCAATAAACAGGAAGGCCCGGCGAAGGACGACCTTCCCGAGCCTTTACTTCCTTTTCAGGTTTTCGAAATACAGGAGCCGTTCTTTGATAACCTTCTCCCGACCTTGATCGGAGGGACGATAAAACTTCTGATCCCTCACGTTTTCAGGCAGATAATCTTGCCCAACGTAGTGATGAGGATAGTCGTGGGGGTATTTGTAACCCTTGCCGTGACCAAGTTTCGCTGCCCCGCTGTAATGGGTATCCCGGAGATGCACGGGCACCGGTTCTGCTTCCGTCCTCTCCACAAAACCAAGGGCAGCATCCACCGCCGTCACAACTGAGTTGCTCTTGGGCGCAGTCGCGATATAAATAATGGCTTGGGCGATGGGTATGCGTGCCTCGGGCATCCCGAGCCATTCCAGGGCAAAGGCGGCCGCATGGGCCATCAGCAAGGCGTTAGGATCGGCCATACCCACATCCTCCGCCGCATGTACCAAAAGGCGCCGTACGATAAAACGGGGATCTTCATCTGCGTAAACCATGCGGGCGTACCAATACAAGGCTGCGTCGGGGTCACTGCCCCGCAGGGATTTTATAAAGGCGGAGATAACATCGTAATGGTTGTCCCCGCTCTTATCATAACGCACCCGCTGCATCTGGGCTGCTTCTTCCGCCGTACTCAACTCAATCAAACGCTTTCCGTCGGCGTCCTGGGGTGCCGTTAGGGCAGCAAACTCCAGCACATTCAGCAGCACCCTAGCATCACCGTTCGCAACCTGGACAAGATGGTCCAGCGCATCGGGGGTAATGGAGCAGTTAAAATCGGCTAAGCCCCGCTCCGACTCTAGGGCCCTTCGGGCTACTGTGCGTAAATTCTCACTGGATAGGGGATGGAGGCGGTAGATTTGTGACCGGCTGAGGAGCGCAGCATTCACTTCGAAAAAGGGGTTTTCTGTTGTGGCGCCGATCAAAATCAGATCCCCCTGCTCTACCGCAGGGAGCAGCACATCCTGCTGACCCTTGTTCAGTCTTTGAATTTCATCCACAAACAGGATTGTACGCTGACCATGGTAAGCCCGACGTTGGCGGGATTCTTCCATCAGTTTCTTCAGCTCTGCCACACCGGTTGTGGTGGCGCTTACTGTAATGAACACGCCCCTAGTGGTCTGGGATATGACGTAAGCGAGTGTTGTTTTGCCTACCCCCGGCGGGCCATACAGAATAATGGATCGGAGGATATCCTGCTTGATCGCCTTATAAAGAAGCTTGCCTTCACCAAGGATGTGTTCCTGGCCCACATACTCCTCCAATGATTCGGGCCGCATGCGCACCGCTAAGGGAGCATGCTTGTCTATCAGTTCACTTTGGGCGAACAAATCCATGTCTATACCTCCCTGCAGACCTGTCCCACAATCCAGCTCGCCATAACCAAACCAGCTGCCGGCGGCACAAAGGCCGTACTACCAGGCACGCGGCCCCCCGAACTTGTCACCGGCTCAGGCGAAAACACAACGGGAATCCCACTCCGTATTCCCTTCTTACGCAAAGAAACCCGCACCGCACGGGCTAAGGGGCAGGTGTGGGTTTTGGCTATATCCGTTATTTCAATTCGAGTCGGATCGAGTTTATTGCCCATACCGAGGCTTGAAATAATGGGCTTCTTTAGCCCGTGACTGCGCGCGATCAGCTCTACCTTTGGACCCACACTATCGATGGCATCCGCTATGTAATCGGCATCACCCAGGAGCTTCTCGTGCTCCTCACCGGTGTAAAACACCTGTAGAGCCCGGACCTCACAGGCAGGGTTGATCTGAGCAATGCGCTCCGCCATCACCTCAGCTTTTGGGCGGCCAACAGTTGAATCGAGGGCAATGATCTGCCGGTTAATGTTTGTCACACAGACAGTATCATGATCAATCAAAATTAAACGGCCAATCCCGGAGCGGGCCAAGGCTTCCGCGGCTGCCCCACCCACACCGCCCAAGCCCACAACTGCAGCAGTCGTCTGGGCTAGACGTTTGAGATTGTTCGGTCCAAGCACTAGTTCCGTGCGTTCAAAACGACGCCCCATTTTTTGCCTCCATAAAAAATACCCCTTACGGGGTAAAATAACTCTGCCCCCGCCATGCCGCTAATATTGGCCGGTATGAACCTGCTTATGCAGGTGGGTACCCTCCTGACTGATTCGGGCTTCCATTCGAGGATGGCCCGCCCTAGCCAGACAGAGTTCAGGTTCCCTTTGTTATGGTGTTGGCTCATAACAAGACCAAATTGAACGCGGACACGGTAGGGGCCGTTTCTAAGTCGATAATATCACAAAGCCAAAAGAGATTCAAGTCCGCTGCTTGTACCGTTTTTTCCCTGTTCTAACCTGTCTGTTTGGTTCATAGGACTTACCAAAGGAGGTTAGAATATGGATCAACTCTTGGGTAAGGTCCTGGCCATTGCTTTCCTGACCGAAGTCTTGACCAACACCCTCAAGGCAGCCGCACCAAATCTCGACCGCCGCTACATCCCCCTGGCCGCAGGCGTAATCGGCATCGCACTGGCCTGGACCACAGGCGTTGGCGTTTTGACCACACTGCGTATGCCGATCCGCTTTATGGGCCTGGACTACTTAATCACAGGTGTAATCATTTCCAGGGGAGCAAACATCGTTCACGATCTCGCGAAAACGCTCAGTCTCTCAAGTTGATTTTCAATTCCTGCAACTGCTCAGGCTTAATTGCAGCGGGTGCCTCAAGCATTAGATCCGATGCACTGACGGTTTTTGGGAATGCAATTACATCGCGAATGGACTGGCGACCAGCCAAAAGCATTACTAAACGATCAAGGCCAAAGGCAATACCTCCATGGGGGGGTGCCCCGTACTCGAAGGCCTCTATAAAATAGCCGAACTGTGCGTGGGCCTCCTCCATTGTAAAGCCCAACGCCTTGAACATCCGCTCCTGCAGATTTCTGTTCGTAATTCTGATACTGCCTCCACCCAATTCCACACCGTTCAATACCAAGTCATAGGCCTTAGCCCGTACTTGACCCGGATCCGATTCAAGCATGGCCTCGTCCTCATCCTTAGGTGCGGTAAAGGGGTGATGGGCAGCTACATAACGCTCCTCGTCCTCATCGTAGACAAGCAGGGGCCAATCCACAACCCAGAGGAGGTTGTAGGCGTTCTCATCAATTAAGTCCAATTTCCTGGCCAGGGATAGGCGCAGGCGGCCCAAAACCTCACTCACCATTTCGTACTCGCCTGCCACTAGCAGAAGTAGGTCGCCCGTTTCTCCTTGGCAGGCAGAGATAATCCCTTCCAGCTCAGCAGGCTGTAAAAACTTGGCTATGGGCGAGCGGATCTCTTCTCCCAAAGCTAACCACATAAGTCCCTTAGCACCGTAGCTTTTAGCCTCTTCAGTTAGCTCATCAATCTCCCGCCGCGTAAAGGAAGCGGCACCTTTCACGTTTATTCCCCTGATAGTACCTCCCGCTTTAAGCGTATCAGCAAAAACGCGGAACTCGCTGCTGCCTAAACCTGCACTCACATCGCAGATCTCCATATCAAAGCGCGTATCGGGTTTATCACTGCCGTAACGGTCCATGGCCTCTTGATAGGTCAAGCGCGGTACTGGTGTGGACAGCGTAACACCTTTCACTTCGGCTAGGACGTGGAGAATCATGGCCTCCATTGTGGCCATTACCTCTTCCTCGTCCACAAAAGACATCTCAATGTCGATTTGGGTAAATTCCGGCTGGCGGTCCGCGCGTAGGTCCTCATCCCTAAAGCAGCGGGCGATTTGGTAATACCGTTCAAACCCACCGACCATGAGCAGCTGTTTAAACAGCTGGGGGGATTGGGGCAAGGCGTAAAATTTGCCTGGATGAACTCGGCTGGGCACCACATAGTCACGGGCCCCTTCTGGCGTTGATCTAATTAAGAGGGGCGTTTCTATCTCGAGGAAGTCCCTCTCGTTCAGGAATGAGCGTACCGCAGCTACTGTGCGGTGTCTCAATGCAATCGTATCCTGCATTTCCCGGCTTCTTAGGTGAAGATAGCGGTATTTCAGCCGCAGCGCCTCATCAACATCCTCCGCTTGATGGATGGGAAATGGCGGTGTTTTCGCCTCTGCCAAAAGAGTGAGTCCGGTGACCTGAACTTCGATTTCACCTGTGGCCAGGTTCGCATTGGCCTGACCCTCGGGCCGCGCAGCTACTTTACCCGTAACAGACAGGACATACTCGCTGCGCAGTTTTTCAGCAACAGCAAACTGCTCACTGCCAAGCGAATCGGGATCTAATACTACCTGGACTAGGCCAGAACGATCCCTCAAGTCGATAAAGATCACTTGTCCCAGATCACGGCGGCGGTGAACCCATCCGTTCAGGACCACCGTTTCACCAATATGTTCCCTGCGCAATTCTCCGCATTTATGCGTCCTCTTCCAATCCGTCACTTTTCACACGCTCCTAAAGCAGTAATCAGCTCATCTAATTGCTGCAGATCTTTAAGTTCCTGTTGGCCATCGCCCATGTTCCTCACCAGTACCTGCCCAGCGGCCAGTTCCTCTTCTCCAAAGATAAGGACATATCTGCTGGCCAGCCTGTTGGCAGCCTTCATCTGGGCCCGCATACTGCGGTCCATGTAATCCATCTCTACCCAGATTCCCCGTTTTCTGAAATAGTGGGCGACCCGGGCAGCCTCCAGCTTAGTTTCGCCGCCAAAGTGGATTAGGTAGGCTAGCGGACTTTTTTTCGACTCTCCCAGTTTATCCTGGGCCTTCAAGGCCAATAACAGGCGCTCTACGCCCACCGCAAAGCCCACGGCTGGAGTCGGCTGGCCACCGCATTCCTCCACTAGTCCATCATAACGTCCCCCTGCCCCAATGGCGTCTTGGGCACCCAACGCCGCATACTTCACTTCAAACACAGTACGGGTGTAATAGTCAAAGCCCCGAACAAGGCGAGGGTTAACATTGTAGGAAATCTCAAGTACATCAAGATAGCTTAGTACCTGACTGAAATGATCGGTGCAGTCGGCGCACAGATACTCGCTAATAGTGGGAGCACTGGCAATAATGGGCTGGCATCCCTTCACCTTACAGTCCAACAGGCGAAGTGGGTTGCGGTCAAGCCTAGATTGGCAGCTCTGGCACAGCTTATCCCTCTGGGGCTCGAAATAATCTACCAGGGCAGCCCGATAGGCGGGACGGCACTCGGGACAGCCAATGCTGTTTATTTCCACCTCAAATCCATCCAAGCCGCATGCCTCGTATAACTCCAACGGTAGGGCAATGCTTTCGGCGTCTAACAGCGGGTCATCCGAACCGAGGATCTCAAAACCAAACTGGGTGAACTGTCTATACCTGCCGCTCTGGGGCCTTTCGTAGCGGAACATGGGCCCGTAGTAATAAAGTTTTACCGGCAGGGGCCCGCTGCCCAGCTTGTTTTCCAGAAACGCCCGGACAACCGGGGCTGTCCCCTCTGGCCTCAGTGTTAAACTGCGCTCACCCCGATCGGTGAATGTATACATCTCTTTCTCAACGATGTCGGTGGTATCCCCGATACCTCGCTGAAACAACTCTGTATGTTCGAAAATGGGTGTGCGGATTTCCCCAAAGCCGTAGGCATGGCACACCCGCCTAATCTTTTCCTCCAGTTCCAACCAAAGTTCCGCGTCCGCAGGCAGAATATCGTTGGTTCCCCTGGGCCGTGTGGCTAACGTCATTGTGGGTTCTCCCTCCTCAATTGTAAAAAAGCGAGTGATGGTGGCCACCACTCGCCTCTTCTCCTACTCATCTGCAGCCGGTTCATCTGGCCCTTGTTCAGGCGATTCCTCCGCTGCGGTGGCCTCCTGCTGGGCCTCTAACATCGCAGCCTGCCGCTCTTGAAAAGCGGCGATGCGCTCTTCAATGATTCTGGCTTCCTCATAGCGTTCTAGGCGGTTCACATTGTTGTACAGCGTGAGCTGTGCAAAGATATCATCGGGCGCCAGCTCGGAAGCCCGCAGATAGGCCTCAACCGCCTCATCTTCCCTCTCTGCCTCCAAATAAAGATTACCCAAGAGCATGTGCAGGGAGTAATCCTCTTCGAACTGTTCTATAGCCAAGAGATACTGGGCAATTGCCTCGTCCAGATTATCCATCTCTTGATAGACATCGCCAAGGGAGGAGTAGAGATAGGGATTGGTTGGCTGCTGCTCGATAGCCAGTTTATAGTTACGGATAGCCTCGTCATAGTTCCCCTGCAGCAGCTGAGCACGGGCATTCATCTGGTAATCGGTGTAAACGATGTCAGCCTCTTCCCGCACACCTTCAATCCAGGCTATTAGATCAGCGCGACCCTTTTCATCCCGCACCTCGTCTTCGATCAGGGCCCTGACCCTTTCGAACTCTTTACCTTCAGCGTCCTTCCGCTCAGTTACCATAATGATATGGTAACCATACTGGCTGCGCACCGGTTCACTGATTTCATTTATCCCTAAGGCGAAGGCAGCTTCTTCAAACTCCGGCACTGTAATTCCCCGGGATATGAAGCCGATATCTCCACCTGCGTCCCTGCTCGAGTCTTCCGAATACTTCACGGCCAGATCAGCGAAGTTCTCCGCATTTACTTCGGCATAGATCTCCCATGCCCTAGCCTCAGCCTCGGCCCATCCTTCCTCCGTCAGCTCTAACGGAGAAACGAGAATGTGGCTGGGCCGCACCTCTTCGTAAGCTTCCTTGATTTCCCACTCTTCAACAGGTACATCGCTAAGGACTTCCCGTTTCAGCTTCCTGAACTGAATCTCCTGGGCTATTTGGCGCTTTAGCACTTCTTCAGAAAGGCCAGCTAACTCCAGCTGCGTTTCGTAGTCCTCCACGCTGGGGAACAAATCTATAAGTGTCTGCAGCTCAGCAGCGATTTCCTCATCGGAAGCGGTGATTTTCCGCTTTGCAATTTCCTGCTGGATCAACACCGATTCAATCAGTGTCTGCAGCGTCTGATACTGGACCGTTTCGTAGCTGCTGCCCGGGAGAACTCCCTGCTGCTGTTGAATAGTCTGGAGATTATGCAAAAAGTGATTGTACAGTTCATACTGGGTGATGTTTTCGCCGTTGACAGTGGCCACGGGAGTCAAAGCTACCTGTTGCCCGCTGTTGCTGCGGAACAGGGCTTCCCCGGCTGCCCACAGCAGTCCCCCTGCCATGCACGCTACAACAACGATTACAACAACTTTCATTCGCCCGCGCAGTTTGTGGAACATAAGACCAATCCTTTCCTTTTTACAAAAGACCAACATAATAATTGTACTTTAAATGCGGTTTTGTGTCAAACGAGCAAATGCTTCCGGATCTGGTCTATTTTCGCTGGTAAATCAGTCTCGATCTGCCGCGCATAGGTAGCCGGACATTTGGCGTTGACAACCCTTATCAGCGTTAAATCGGGGTTAACAAGCTTAGTAATACCCCCGCCGCCTAAGGCAATTGTGGTCTGCCTTTCTTCCATCATTTGAATATTATAAATACACTCAAAACCTGGCCTAGCATAACCCACATTTTCCAGATGACCCAGAATGTAACGCTGCCGGTACAAATAGTAAGGCTCCATTCCCATCTGCTGGGCGTAATCACTAGCTAGAGCAGCCATCGCTTCACCGTGTGCTTGTGCCAGCTGCAAATAGGATGTGTCCCTCTTGAGGCGTGATGCTCGCTTCAAAGCCAGGCTGTGCACCGTGAGATTGTCCGGTCCAAGGGCCGCGATTTCCTCCAGCGTCTGCTCCACATGACTTGGTTCTTCTCCAGGCAGGCCTAAGATAATATCCATATTAATACCCTCAATACCTTCTTTACGGGCCTGCCAAAATGCTGTACGAACCTGGTCCACCGTATGCTGACGTCCAATGGCCTGAAGCGTTTCATCATGCATGCTCTGGGGATTAATCGAAATGCGGTTTACGCCGGCAGCCTTCAACGACCGCAGCGTATCCGGGGAAAGCGTTTCGGGTCTCCCCGCTTCTACCGTAAATTCCACCGTGTGTTCTGTTCTCAACTCGGCGTTGACTAAGGCGAGCAGCTCGGCCAAGGCTGCCCCCTGTACCGTCGTGGGCGTACCGCCGCCGAAATAAATGGACTCAACCTGTATGCCTGTCTCTCGCAGCAGAGCGCCCACCGCCCGAATCTCTGCCTGGAGTGCGGCCAAAAAGCCAGCCATTAAATGTCCATGGCTATCTATGGGATAGGACGCAAAGGAGCAGTAGCTACAGCGCGTTGGGCAGAAGGGAATGCCTAGATAAACGCTGACCGGATCATTGGGTTCGGGATGGAACAACGGTCTCTGCTTCGCCGCTACTTCCAGCATTAACCCTATCTTGTCCGGAGCAACTCCATAAACTCCCTCCAACAGATCCCGTACCTCATCCGAAGAAAAACCCCTATCCAACAGCGTATGGGTGACCTTCATGGGTCGGACACCAAGGAGGATGCCCCAGGGACTGGCAGCAAGGTTAAACTCCCTTTCCAGTACTCGCTGCACACCCAAACGGACCCTTTCCTTCAGCCGCCTTTCCCGATCTGCACTGTCGTACCGCCTGTCCACGATCTCCCTATCCAAACAGGTCCAGGGTTCTCCACCTGCCAGGGCGACCGTGACCGCAAGGGGCCCATTCTCACCGCGCCACTCCGTTTCAATCCTCAGGGCGCGACCGTGGCCAAAGGTGGCTTCAGGCACCAAAGACCGGATAACCGCCTCAATGGAGGGGACAAGCTCCGGTGCCGCATCTATCTGAAATTGTTCGGGTTCTAAGTGATAGCGAAGAGTTATGGGGTCACTTCCTTACCTACCATTACAAGAATGGGTTGCTCTTAATTTCAGCACGAATTGTCGTGCTGTCACCATGGCCCGGATAGACCACAGTATCCAGGGGCAGTCTCGCCAAACGCAGAACGCTTTCCTGCAACACGTCCCTGTCTCCGTTGGGCAGATCCCAGCGGCCGACTGAACCTTGGAACAACGTGTCACCGCTGATTACAAAGCCCGGTGCATAAAGGGAAATACCGCCGGGAGAGTGGCCAGGTGTATGGAGAACTTCCAACTTGCCGTCTCCCACCGGGATGAAATCCCCATCCTTCAGCAGCCTATCGGCTTTGACAACGGGGAACTCAGCCCTCACTAGGCGGGCAAGGTTAAGTTCCTCACTGCTAAGATACGCTTCCTCGTCAATGTGGATGAGGAGGGGTGCTCCCGTTTTCTCCATGAACCAGGCATTACCCGCAATGTGATCGGCATGACCATGGGTGTTGACGATGGCTTTAACCGTCAAATTCCGCTCATCGATAAAATCGAGCACCTCTTGGGATGCTCCGCCGGGATCCACTATCACTGCCTCATCTCCATCATAAACGACGTAGCAGTTCACCATCATCAGGGTGCCAACTAAAAATCTTTCCACCTGCATGTCAGAACTCTCCTTCCGAGCTCAACAGAATCGTTACCGGACCGTCGTTCAACAACTCTACCTCCATTTGAGCCTGGAAGATGCCGGTTTCGACTACAACGCCTTTCTGGCGTAAACTGCTCACGAATTCCTGGTACAGCTCATCTGCCTCAGCTGGAGAAGCGGCTGTACTAAAACTGGGCCGCCGGCCTCGACGCGCATCCCCGTATAACGTAAACTGAGACACAGCCAAGACAGAACCGCCCACCTGCTGCACGTTGAGATTCATCTTCCCTTCCTCGTCTGGGAATATGCGTAAAAAGGCAACTTTTTCCGCCAGATACTCGCTATCCGCCTCGGTGTCGCCTTGTCCAACGCCTAAAAACACCAACAAACCGTGGTCAATTTGGGCCACACTCTTCCCCTCTACCCTGACTCCGGCCTGCCGTACCCTCTGCACAACTGCACGCACACTGCATCATCCTTAATTCCTATGTGGGGCTCGCCCTATACACATTAAGGACACCGCTCACTTGGCGTAGGGCCCCCATAACATTGTTCAAATGATCAACATCATGAATTTCTACCACAAGCTGAATCATGGCCGACTCGAATTTCCTTGAGCGGGCGGTAACCGCCTCCACGTTAGCCTTCCGTTCTGACAGAGTGTTCATAATACTGGTGAGCAGATTGGGCTTATCGATGGCCTCAATCTCAATCTCCACCGGATATGAATCGGACTCGGCCGCATTCCATTTAACTTCGATCTCTCTGCCCGAATCCAAGTCCAAGTTTTGTACATTGGGGCAGTCGGCGCGATGTATCGATATCCCCCTACCCCGGGTGACATAGCCGAGGATAGGATCGCCAGGTACAGGATTACAGCACTTAGAGAAGCGGACCAAGAGGTTATCTGCACCTTCCACTTCAATTCCCCGGGTCGCCTCCCGCCACTTCTTCTCATCCACTTCTGGCAGCCTGCGCTGCTCTGTAGTATCCTGTCCAATGATTTTCTGCAGCACTTGGGGGGCTTTGATGCGCCCAGACCCTACACTAGCCAGCAGTTCTTCCGGCGTACTCACACCGTACTTCTGCGCAACCTTCTTAAGGTTGGCCTCACTCAGCACTTCCCTTACTTCCAACGATGCCTTCTTCGTTTCCCTCTCTAAAAGTTCACGACCGCGGTTTACGTTTTCCTCCCGCTGCTCTTCCTTCAGCCAGGAACGGATGCGGCTGCGTGCCTTGGAGGTCTTGACAAAGGCCAACCAGTCTCTGGTGGGATTGGCCGATTTGCTCGTAAGGATCTCAACGTAATCCCCGTTCTTGAGCTCGTAGTTCAAGGGCACTATTCGACCGTTCACCTTGGCGCCGAAACAGCTGAGGCCCACGTCAGTATGGATTTCGAAGGCGAAATCTACCGGCGTTGCGCCGTTAGGCAGCGTCTTAACATCCCCTTTAGGTGTGAAGACAAACACCTCATCCTCAAAGAGGTCGATCTTAAGCGTATCCATAAACTCCTGGGGATCTTTCACTTCCTGCAACCACTCGATAGCTTCCCGCAGCCAGCCCACCTTTGCCTCGTCGGACATATCCTTGCTCCGCCCCTCTTTGTACATCCAGTGAGCGGCCACACCCTTTTCAGCCGTACGATGCATGTCCCAAGTCCGGATCTGAATCTCATAGGGCTCGCCGTGGGGAACCATCACGGTCGTATGCAGAGACTGGTAGAGGTTTGATTTAGGAACAGCAATGTAGTCCTTAAACCTGCCCGGAATAGGTTTCCACAAGGCGTGGATGATGCCAAGGGCAGCATAGCAGTCCCGCACTGTCTCCACAATGATGCGGATGGCCATCAGATCATAAATCTCGTCCAGGTTCTTATTCTGCCTCTTCATCTTCTGGTAAATACTGTATAAATGCTTAGGCCGGCCCTGGATCTCACATTCCATATTAACTTCCGCCAGGCGTTTGGCAATAATGTCCATGACCTCCTGCAGGTCACCTTCCCGCTCCTGCCTCTTGCGGTCTATTTCTTTCACCAACATATAGTACTCATTGGGATGAAGGTGGCGGAAAGCCAAGTCTTCCATTTCAAACTTGATCTTCCAGATACCTAAACGATGAGCTAGGGGGGCGAAGATATCCAGCGTCTCCTGGGAAATCAACTGCTGCTTTTCAGGAGCCACATGACTCAACGTCCTCATGTTGTGCAGGCGGTCGGCTAGCTTAATCAGGATAACACGCACATCCTCCGCCATGGCGAAAATCATCTTGCGCATACTTTCCGCTTGGTGTTCAAAGCGGTCACGGAACGGGAGCTTTTCCAGTTTGGTAACCCCTTCCACCAGCATTAAAACGGTGGGGCCAAACTCCTTTTCCATCTCCTCCCGGGTAACTTCCGTGTCCTCCAAAACGTCATGGAGCAGACCTGCCGCTATCGTCTCAACATCCAGCTCCAGGTCTGCCAAAATCAAAGCCACTTCGTAAGGATGCTCAAAATAGAGGGAGCCAGATTCGCGGAACTGACCCTTGTGGGCACGCTGAGAAAAGTGGAATGCCTTAGCAACAAGCTCCACATTGGCTTCAGGATAGTATGCTGTGATGCGATCTAGCAAATAGTGTAAGTCCACGAACTTCCCCCCTCCCCGATTAACTGTCGTACTTCACCAGCGACAAAATATCATAGTCTTTCAGCCGCTCGCGGCCGTTCAAATAAGCAAGTTCAATGAGGAAAGCCAAACCAACCGTTTTTCCCCCCAGCTTGCGGATGAGTTCCGTCGCTGCAAAGATGGTACCGCCGGTTGCCAACAAATCGTCCACCAGCAGAACCCGGGTACCGGGAGGGAATGCATCGGTGTGAATCTCCAATTTGTCTGTACCGTATTCAAGATCATACTCCACAGACAAAACCTGACCGGGCAGCTTGTTTGGCTTTCTAATCAAGGTAAAGCCCAAACCCATTTCGTAGGCCAAAGGGGCTCCCAGAATGAAACCCCGGGATTCCACACCAACAATCATATCAACATCGTGATCGCGGTAATAGTCCGCAAACGCCTGTACAGTAGCCCGCAGGGCATCCCCATCTTTCAGAAGGGTTGTAATATCTTTAAAGCTGATACCCTCTTTGGGAAAATCCGGTATAATCCTAATTTTCTCTTTTAAGTCCATTCTGGAAAAATCCCCTTTCCAAACAACGCTGCAAATACTGAGTTGATTGTTTGCGCGTGATTGTGACTTTATTATACAAAACTGTATCGTTCAAGTCTAGTTTTTGGGCAGGTGGAGGGTTATAAATAATCGCATTTTCCGCCACTTCCCACAAGCCCAATTCTGAAAAAATGCCAGCTGCAGCGGGAAACGCGGCCAAAAGCCCCAATACCTCCAGCTGTTTGTAAGCCCAAGCAAGGTCCACCCTGGCCCACTTCTCCCGCAGCAGGGCGTAAATGCGGGCCAGTGTATCCCGGTCAGGACAAGCCGCTGACAGGTAACTCTGCCTCCGGCGGAGATCCTTGGGACCGAAAACGGCGACCAGTTCGCCCCCGGGCTCCACCAAGCCGGACCAAACCCGGAAATTTGCTTCATTCAGAGGCGGCTCCCAAAGCCACACGGAAGGCCACTGCCCAGTTTGGAGAGCGTAACCGGTGGATACGAGCCAGCTGTAGTCTTGCCTGCCAGCTCTCTCCTCTTCACTTAAGAACTCATGGTCAAAGCCGATAAACTCCTTACCACCGGGCACCTCTCGTCGTAGTGTACGGCAGAGTTCAAGTGCGGCGTCAGGTGTATTCACCAAAATTAAGGTACGATCGGAACTGGATCTCAGTTCCAGCAGTTTTCCACTCTTATCCCATGTTCCACGTAAATCGATTTGGGCATGGGCTGTTACTTCCGTCGGCCATTCTTCCTTGATTAGGGCGCTGCTGAGCAGATAGTGGGGCGGGAAGTTCCACGGAAACCGTTCCACTACCCAACGGTAGACGTAGTCGCCTCCCTCAGTATTGGGCTCCCACGCCTTCACACGCAGCTGCACCGTCTTCTTACCGGCCCATTCATTGATACTAGGCACAAAGGCTATACGTACGCTTTCGCCATACCTCTCAAGGAGTTCTTCATCTGCCTGCGCATCAAAGGCGATGGCGGGAAGCTCCCCCGTTTTGTCCTGCACAGTCAACTGCAGATGTCGATTGTCCCTCCCCACCGCCCTCAAGCGGGTGATGGCAATATCAGCTTGAAAAGAAGGGCCGGGATTGCCTATCCCGTGGGGCTCCAGTTTCTCCAACTGCTCAATCAAACTAAAATCGATGTCTGCTAGTGGTGCAGTACCATCCATATACAGTTTCGGTAGATAATCCTCTGGTTCTAGTCTAGCGGCACACTGCTCTTCAAAACAGCGCTGAAACTCGAGCAGATTGGCTGCGTCCAGAGTGAGCCCGGCTGCCATAGTGTGGCCCCCAAAACGCACAAATAGGTGGGAGCAGCTGCATAGGGTATCGTAGAGATCCAATCCTTCAATGCTGCGGGCTGAGCCGGTTGCCACGTCGTCCTGAACAGTCAAAACGATTGTGGGCAGGTAGTAACGCTCTACCAACCGAGAGGCCGCTATACCGATCACTCCCTGGTGCCAATCCTTACCCCAAACAACCAGTGCGCTGCGCTTGTGCAGCTCGTACTTCTCAACAATCTCTACCGCCGCTTCCACTACTTTTTCTTCCATATCCTGGCGGACGGCATTTTCCCGGTGCAGTTCCAAGGCCAAGGCCTGGGCTTCAGACTGGTCTTCTGTAATCAGAAGTCGCACTCCCCGGGTGGGATCTCCCAAACGACCCGCCGCATTCAAGCGGGGGCCGAGTCTAAAGCCCAAATCACCTGCATTGGGCTCCTGCACATCAGACACTTCCAGCAAGGCTTGAAGGCCAATATTCTCCGTTTGGGCCAGCCGTTTCAAGCCGTGGAACACTAACACACGGTTTTCATCCCGCAGGGGAACAAGATCGGCCACTGTGCCTAGGGCAACTAAGTCCAGGAGGCGCTCCCACTTATCCTGAGGCAGACCAAGGGCCTGGATCAACTTAAATGCGACTCCCACCCCCGCCAGCCCATGAAACGGGTAGCTGCAGTCCGGCTGTTTAGGGTTTAAAATGGCTGTGGCCGGGGGAAGTTCGCCCCCTGGCTCATGGTGATCCGTCACAATGATATCAAGGCCCAACTCTCGGGCATGGGCCACTTCAGCCAAAGCTGAAATGCCGCAGTCCACTGTGATGATGAGGTCTGCTCTCTCAGCCAACTTGGTCAGGGCTTCCTTATGTAAGCCGTAACCTTCCTCGAGACGATCGGGAAGGTAATATCCCACAAGTCCCGGTTCGGCTGTAAGCAGACCTAACCCCCTCACAAGGAGTGCTGTGGCCGTTTGGCCATCCGCATCATAGTCACCGTAGATTACGATTCTCTCTCGCTCCGCCAGTGCCTTGCGCACACGCTCAACCGCTTCAGCCATGCCAAGCATGAGAAAGGGATCGTGCAATGAAGACAAATCGCGGGCAAGAAACTCACGGCCTTCTTCCGCCGTGGTTATACCCCTGTTAATTAACAGTTGTGCCACTAATGGGCTGATTCCAAGTTCACGACCCATCGCGGTGGCACATTCGGGCTGCTGTTCTTTAATTATCCAGCGTCGTTTTGACATTGCTTACCTCCGATTGCTAGAAGTTCTACACGAGACTTACGAAACCCTCTCTTGACGTTTTTCGAAGAGAATAGTATTATTGAGGAAAATGTTGGGGAGATGACGTTTCAGTGGATATTGTAGAGCGGATCATTCTTTCTGAGGAGCAGATTCAAGAGCGCATTAAGGAATTGGGACAAGACATTTCCCGCGACTATGAAGGAAAAAGCATTACGCTCATCTGCATTTTAAAAGGCGGCCTGATGTTCCTTTGTGATTTATCCAAACACCTTACGCCCCTGGTCGAATACGATTTCATGTCCGTTTCCAGTTACGGCGATGCTACCGAATCGTCTGGTGTAGTGCGAATTACCAAAGACCTGGAGGAGAGCATCGAAGGCAAACACGTTCTAATCGTGGAAGACATTATTGATACAGGTTTGACCCTCAACTATCTGTTGAAAAACCTGCACAGCCGTAATCCCGCATCCCTGGAGATCTGCACTCTCCTGAATAAACCGGCCAATCGCAAGGTGGAGATCCCTGTCAAATACGTGGGATTTGAGGTTCCCAATGCGTTTTTGGTAGGTTATGGGCTGGACTTTAAACAGCTGTATCGCAATATTCCCTACATCTTCACTCCGAAACCGGAATACTACGAAAACGACTAAGTGAGAAAAAAACTGGCGTCCGCATATGAAATGCGCCGCCAGTTTTTTTATTGTCTAGTTTTAGAGAAGCTGGACATCGTTAATGACCAGATTGAACTCGCAGTTCAAGTAAGCGGCTGCCCTTCTGCACATGAGCATCCGCTCCAGAAAGATCTCGAAGTATTCCATAATCGATGTGTGTTCCGTTTCAATTGTAATCCGGAGCACAATGGCACGCTCCACTTCATTCACATCTAGGAAAGACTTGACTACAGCGTAGTTTACCCGGTCATGAATGTCAAAGTTAATTTTATCCTGAATGCGCACCCTAGTGCGATGGACGTCCGATTTATCGGCCAAGATTAGGGCGGCCGCAACTTCATTGACCGGTTCACCTACCTCTTCCTCGTGGTTCCCCACCGCGCTGAGAACCAAGCCTAGTTCATCAGCGGGCATGCCCATTTCACGCAGGATGGGTCCGATTAGAAGGGCACTGGAGGCCCCGTGATGGATCCGCCCCACGCAGTTGCCGATATCATGGAGGTAGCCGGCAATTGCGGCCAGCTCCCCCTTCCGTTCCGGGAAGCCCAAGCGGACTAAGATATTGTGGGCTATGGAAGAGACAAGATTAATGTGTCGATGTCCGTGCTCAGTGTAACCCATTGCCCTCAAATTGGAATCGGCCTGAAGAATGTAGGCCTGTAAATAGGGATGGCGCTTAATATCCTCAAGTGTAACGGTCATGGAAGCACCTCCTTTTGGGGCCAAAGGCCCCTTGTCTGCAGTTCATTATGGACATAAGCCACTAACTGCTCTGGTGTGAAACTGTCCGTTTCAACTATTAGATCCGCATTTTCGCGGGCATCAGCTAACATACCATGCTGTTCCTGGTACCTCTCAGGTCCCCAGCCGATCCTTTTTCTGGCTTTGACCGTTTCAAAGCGGCAGTTCAGCAGGATGAGGAAATCGGGTTCAAGCCTCCGCCAGGTGGTTTTGCTCACCGAATGCTCTTGGGCGAAGCTGCGCGCATTATAACCCAGCCCGCGCAGGCCTGTCTGGAGCGTAGTTTTCCCGGAAGCACAGACGCCAACCACGACTATCAGCGGTACCTGTTTCAATTCCCTCACCTCGGTTAACAGGGATAGGAAACAAACATTTTTCTAATGCCTAAGTCATCGGACCCTTCCACAACGGTCAGTGCCGCCACCACCATGTCATCCTGCGGCTTGCCTTGGTCAAGTTCGACGGCATGCTCCAAACACCTATTCACCAGTTCCTGGACGGAAGCGCTTGTCTGCAGCTGCTCATACACCCAATCGTAGCTGAAGCGACCTTTACCGCCGTAGCGTCCGGCATGGATCACGCCATCGGTAAATCCCAACAAAACGAAACCCCTACGCAATTTGAATTGGGTTACCGCAGGCCGGATCAACCGGCGTACCCCAATGGGGTCCACAGGAGAATCGAGGCAGTGGGTGCCATCCCTGCTGCCCATAATAACGGGTGTGTTGGAGTTGCGGGAAACGACAAAACAGTCGTGATCCAAATCAGCGGTAAGGATAGTTGCGGTGGCAGAAACTTGTCCATCGCGAAAGGCATAGAGCTGATCGTTAATGACACGCATCACAGCCCCGTCCCTGGCTCCGTCCTCGATCAGGCCGGCCGCTTTAGTAGCTATCATGTGACTGGTCCGTTTCGCTGCACGCCCGGTACCCTGGCCATCCACTATAACCACCGAAAGGCCGCCCCGGGGCCGTTCCACGATTTCGACCGAATCGCCGCTCACCCCCGTGGCGTATTTTCCCACTTTTGCCACGGCAACACGAATTTCCATCTTAATCCCATCCTAATTTTTAGTTCCATTCAAATTCGTTAACCGCCCGCAGCCAATATTGGGGAATATCATCCTTGTACTGGTCCGCATCAAGCATAAAGGTCAAATAGACGATGTTTTCACCCCGCTGGAAAAAGACGGAGCGGAACATCACTTCTTTACCGTGGGCCCCAGTAGCCCGAAAGGCGTAAAAGTGGGCCTTGAGGTTATTGGAGGTTGTAATCTCCTTGTCATCTGTAACCTTAATGTCTTTCAGCACCGGTTTGAACCGGGCAGCTGCACTTTCCTTAACAGCCTGAACATCCATCCCCGGCTGGTGAACAACCTCCATCGTTATGGCACCATCAGCAAATACTATCTCCAAAATCTCCACTCCAAAGACGGAACGGTTGACATAAATCTTCCGCTGCAAAGGCGTCTGTGGATTGTCTGGAGTCGATGGGATAACTACACTAAAAGCCGGTTTGTCAACAACATACCACCAATAATCAGGGTGATCGTGTTTGTAGAAGGTTCCTGCCTGAACCTGACTGCCCGCTGCTAAGAGAAGAACAACCACTGCTATGATAAGTGATTTACGCACTGCAATCCCCTTCCTTATTCTTTTCTTCTAGAAGAAAACCACCATAGGGTGGTTTTGCAGTGCGGGTTGACCCCGCTTGAGTCAGCTATTATCTAAACTTGAAAGAAATAGCGAACGTTACTTGACCACGCTTCCAATCCCAGCCCGGGAGATTTTGACCTCTACTCCCTCAGCTATTTTCAGAACTACATGATCTTCCTTCAATTTGGCCACTTCACCGTGAATACCGCCCAGCGTGATAATCTTGTCACCTTTCTTCAAGGAGTCAAGCATCTCTTTTCTCTGTTTTTGCTGCTTTTGTTGGGGCCGCCAGATCATGAAATAAAAAAGCACACCAACAATGATGAATGGCGTAAATAGACCGATCAGCCCCTGTGCTCCTGAAACTTCTGCCTGTAAGAACATAAATTTACCTCCTCATTCAAAGCTTACTCTACTACTTTTCTACCTAGTGAAGCCGGATCCTCTATTTTTCTCCCTGAAAACGATGTAAAAACTCTCTACTAAATTCTACTAAAGCATCCGCTTTTATGGCTGCCCGAATGTTTTTCATGAGGCGCATCAAAAAAGCAATGTTGTGGATAGTAGTTAAACGCATTCCCAAAACCTCATTCGTTTTCAGGAGATGCCTGATATAAGCCCGGGAAAAATTCTGACAGGCATAGCACTCACAGTCCGCCTCGATGGGCTTAAAGTCCCTCGCAAAGGGCTGGTTGCGAATGGTCATATTCCCCTGCTCCGTTAGGACCATACCGTGTCTGGCCAACCTGGTGGGCCAAACGCAGTCAAACATGTCCACACCTCGCAGTACCCCTTCCACCAAACAGTCGGGCGAGCCAACTCCCATCAGGTAGCGGGGCTTATCTTTGGGCATAACCGGGATCAGATTATCCAGCACCTCATACATCAGCTCTTTTGGTTCACCTACGCTCAAGCCGCCTATGCCGTAGCCGGGAAAATCAAGTTCCATCAGCTCCAGCGCACTTTCACGCCGCAGATCGGGGTACATGCCGCCCTGAACAATGCCAAACAGAGCCTGATCGGCACGAGTATGAGCTTGAAGAGAACGCTTAGCCCAACGCGTTGTAAGATCCTTCGACTGGCGAACATATTCCCTGTCCGCCGGATAGGGAGCACATTCGTCGAAAACCATGGCAATATCTGCGCCCAGCGCCATCTGAATCTCCATTGACTTTTCCGGGCTGATGAAATGCTTGGACCCATCCAGATGGGAGCGGAACTCCACGCCTTCTTCCGAGATCTTGCGCAGCGGACCCAAGCTGAAAACCTGAAAACCACCGCTATCAGTGAGGATTGGCCGCTGCCAAGCCATAAATGAATGGAGGCCGCCTGCCTCCTCTACTATGTCATGTCCGGGCCGTAGATAGAGATGGTACGTGTTGCTCAGGATGATCTCTACGCCCAGCTCTTCCAGTTCAAAAGGAGCCATCGTTTTCACAGTGGCCTGTGTACCCACCGGCATAAACACCGGGGTTTCGATTACACCGTGTTTTGTCTCCAGCCTGCCAAGGCGTGCTCTTGATTGTGTAGATTCCTGTAATACCGAAAATTTAACTGGCACCCATTAACCCCTTTCACACAAGCAACATAGCATCGCCGAAACTGAAGAAGCGGTAGCGCTCCTTGACGGCGTGCTCATAAGCTGAAAAAATAAGTTCCCGCCCGGCAAAAGCTGAAACGAGCATCAACAAGCTTGACTTGGGCAGATGAAAGTTGGTGAGCAAAGCATTAACGGTTTTGAACTTGTAGCCGGGATAGATGAAAATATCAGTCCAGCCGCTACCTGCCACGATAGAACCGTCAGAGCCAGACACAGTCTCCAAAACCCTGACACTGGTCGTGCCAACTGCAATGACCCGCCCGCCGGCCTGCCTGCGGGCATTAATGGCCTGGGCAGTTTCTGCACTGATGTGGAAATACTCCTCGTGCATCACGTGCTCTTCTACCCTTTCAGCCCGCACAGGCCGAAATGTACCTAGGCCAACGTGGAGCGTTACAAATTCCACGCCCGTGCCCAGTGCCCTGATCTCGCCCAAAAGATCTTCGGTGAAATGGAGCCCAGCTGTGGGAGCAGCCACAGAACCGGAATGCTCCGCATACACCGTTTGATAGCGTTCCGGGTCGGAAATTTTCGTCTGGATGTAAGGCGGTAGGGGTGTCTCCCCGATCTTCTCCAGAACAGCTTCAAAGTCCCCTTGACAATCAAACTGAACGAGCCTGCCTCCACTCGGCATGTTTTCCAGCACGAGACAGGATAGTTCAGGGGAAAACTCTATTTCCGCGTCTACCCTGGCCCTTTTCCCCGGCTTGACCAAAACCTCCCAGCGATCTTCGCCATGGGGCCGCAGAAGCAGGATCTCAACGGGACGACCGTTTGCCCTATTTACCCCGAAAAGGCGAGCAGGAATTACCCTTGTGTCGTTAAAAACAAGCACGTCCTCCGGACGAAGATAGGACAAGATGTCGCGAAAGCGTTTGTCCCAAAAAGAGTTACTCCCCCTGTCCACGACGAGCAGTCTAGACTCATCGCGGTGCACAAGGGGGACTTGGGCAATCAGTTCATTTGGAAGTTGAAAATCAAAATCGTCTACTCTCATCTACCCAACCTAAAATCATCTTTGATCTCTGCCACGATGGGAAAACTCACCATACTCTGCTTAGTCCACTGGACAGGTGTTAATACTCCCCGGGGAAGCTGCGCTTGAACCACATGATCTTGCCGTGCACTGCCATAGGGAATGCTGGCGTAGTCTGGAACATCAACCATCGTCAGGCGAACTTCGGTACGGGGAGGAATGGCAAACTGGGCCGGCAGGTGAATAGCCAAATACCTGCTGGGTGTTATCCCCGCTAATCTAGCCTCGTTAATCACCGAGTAGGGTACCTGTAAGATGCGCACGTCCGCCAAACGAACTGCACCAAAAACCTCTTCCACCATTCTCTGTAGTTCAGAATAGGTGCCTCCCCCTTGCAGCTCCCTGACCTGCCTCTCCCAGCCGTCACTAACAATACTACCTGGGGTGGCGATGGTGACCAAGACCTGTTTCTCGCCCAGCCCGAGATAGCCATTGGCCTGGAGGTAAGAGGTGATCTCCTGTAAGGCCTGCCTGATGTCGTTGCCTAACACATCCAGCTGGGAAGCCAGCTCCTTACCCTGCTGGTTGAGTCCATCGAGGGCGAGGACGGTATACTCTGCGCTGATCTGCAGTTCGAGGCTGGGATTAACGTCAACCGTCATAATATACGCGGCAGTGGCTGAAGGAGCCTGCCGATTGGAGAGCATGGGCAGGCCACCTAGTACAGCAAGAAAGAGGGTAGCAACTAGTCCTGCCTGTAAGACGTTTACATAAGGTTTCCTTGGTGTATACCGGATCTCTTGGCCCACATGCATATGCTTTCTATAAGGGACCTTAAGGAATTCCCCGTCAGGAGTCATGACAATAACTTTATTCTTGGGAGCAATCTCCACAACAACCCCTCTATGCTTCACAGTGAATCCCTCCTTTTCACACCGGTCTATTTAAATATTCCTGCAGATGGGTAAAATCCCCGATCAAGACTAACGCAAGAGTGATTATGTACTTCCTCTGCCGTTCAAGTGTCTTGCGGCTTACGTTCACCCGCTGCTCCAGATCCTTTAGGGGAAGCGATTTCTTCCGAGTTAGGTAAGCCAAAAGTTCGGGATCGCTAACTAGTGTCTTCGCCACTACTAACGCCCGATCCCGGGCATCCCGATGTTTCGGTGATATTTTAACCAGCTCAGAAAACCTAATCCCATAGTTGCTTAAGAGTTGATCCAGGCGGAAAATTTCCTCCCGGCGCTCCTCAGCTTCCTCCTGCAGCTGCATCACCGCATGGGCTTCCTTTGCTTCTAGCCTCTGAATTACTCCCTCTTCATTATCCTCGTCTTCAAAACTGGAGAGGGGTATTTCATCCGTCCGCCGGGCCTGACGCCGGAAATAGTCTACTAGGCGGCGCTTAATAACAAGCTCGGCGAAACTGAGAAAGGAGGCACCCCCATCGCTGTTGTAAGAGTCGATCGCTTCGTTAAAGGCAATCATGGCTATACTTGCTTCATCATCCCTGCCCAACACTAAATACTTGCGGCAGGAGTTAGAAGCGACCCGCAGGAAAAAGGGACGGTAATCGTACAAAATCTGTTCTCTGGCCCTGGCGTCTCCTGCCTGGGCAGCAGCAACCAAATCGGGTAATTGGACTTCTTCTTGTTGTACTTGATAGGCGGCATCTGTTGTCATTGCTCAACCTCCCCCCCGTTGACATGTTTCGCTGCAGGTAATCCAGAGATGGCGGTTACTCGTAACCAAACTCGCGCAGTGCTCCGGGCTTATTTCTCCAATCCTTTTTAACCTTAACCCAAAGGTCGAGATAGACCTGGGTATTTAAGAGGCGCTCGATCTGCTCCCGGGCGCTGATACCCACTTCTTTTAACATACGGCCGCCCTTACCGATCACAATTCCCTTTTGGGAATCCCGTTCCACGTAAATGGTGGCCCGGATGCGGATCAAGTTCCTTTCCTCATCTTCTTCGATCTGATCCACATCCACCGCAATGGAATGGGGTATTTCCTCTTCGGTGCGTACCAGCAGTTCTTCCCGGATAAACTCGGCAACTAGGATTCTTTCAGGTTGATCAGTCACCCAATCCTCAGGGTAATACTGGGGCCCATCCTCTAAACGTTCAATTATGGCCTCTTCCAGTTGATCCAGGTTAGTTCCCTCCTGGGCTGATATGGGGATTACCGCTGCAAAGTCGCGCTTGGCAGCAACTTCCCGTAAAAAAGCATCGTATTCGGCGGGATCGATTCTATCCATTTTGTTCACCGCAAGAATAACGGGCTGTTCAACCGGAGCAAGTTCTCGCAGAATGTGTTCATCTGCCGCAGTCCAACTGCCCATTTCCACCAGCCATATCACTACATCAATGTCTTCCAAAGCTCTAAACGCGCTTTTCACCATGTATTCCCCCAGCTTGTGCAGGGGTTTATGCAGTCCAGGCGTATCCAAAAAGACTACCTGGGCGTGGGGTCTTGTCAGCACGCACTGCACCGTATTGCGTGTAGTCTGGGGTTTGTTTGATACTATGGAAACTTTGAAGCCTAGCAAAGCATTGAGCAGGGTAGACTTGCCTACGTTAGGGCGTCCCACTACCGCCGCAAAACCTGATTTATATCCGGTCTCCATCATTTTCCCCTTTCACATTCATATCCCGTCTTGTAAAGGCACCGGGTAGAAGCTCGCCTAACGTGGTCTTTCTAATCTCACCCCTCAAGTTGCCAAGGTAGACTGGAGTTTCAGGAGCAAAAAACTCCGCCATCACCTGACGACACACGCCGCAGGGAGTAACCGGCTGGACAGTATCTGCCACGACCGCTAGAGCGGTGAAGTCCAGTACCCCTTCCGATACAGCTTTGAAAATCGCAGTCCGTTCTGCGCAGTTAGAAGGGCCGTAAGCAGCGTTTTCAATGTTGCAGCCCAAAAAGGTACGTCCATCCTTGGCCAGCAGCGCCGCCCCAACTTTAAACCCAGAATAGGGTGTATAGGCGCGCTCCCGTGCCTGTATAGCTAGTGCCATTAACTGTCGTCCTTGCGTCATTTCTCAGCCTCCCGTCAGGCTCTAATTTGGAAAAACAAAAGGGTAATCAAGGTGCCAACAAGGGCACCTGTGACAACCTCCAACCAGCTGTGGATTTTTCCTTCGATTCTGCTCTGGGCTACTAAAGCCGCCAGGGCATAACCTGCGAAAACGGGCAGTCCTCTGCTCGTCTCCCAGATGGCAGCGGCCAAAGCAAACGCAACTGCGGCATGGCCCGAAGGCATTCCACCCCGCAGGAGCTGCTCTCGGCCAAGACCAGCTTTCCAAGCAATGATCACTAGAACAACGGTAACAAGTGTCAACACGATAAGATAATGCAGGGGAATAGTCTGCCGAAAAATAAGTGCATCTAGGCGGAGAAGATAATCGATGAAGACCAGATATCCCACGGCCACAGAGGTCATGGCAGCGATGAGAACTGCCCCGGCGGAGATGTTTTTGATCAGCCCAGCCCAGGGATGGAAATCGGGTGAAACGAAATCGACCACTTCTTCCACCGCAGTATTGATCATCTCACACATGAGCATCACACCAATGGTCAATACCAAGGCAAGCATTTCCAAACGGGAGACGCCGAGAACAGTGGCAAAGATAACTACCAGTAGGCCGATGGCAATATGGATCCGCATATTCCGCTCACTCCGCGCCACATGGACAATGCCCTGCACGGCGTCGTTGAAACTGAATAAAATAGGCCGCTTTTTCACATCCTCATCTCCCTAAACCGAGCTTGGCCAAAACCTCCTCTTCTCTAGCGCGCATGGCGCTCTTGTCTTCTTCCGTTTGATGGTCGTAGCCTATTAGATGAAGAAGCCCATGGACGGCCAGGTACAGCACCTCTCGCTCCAGCCCATGTCCATATTCTTGTGCTTGCTCAGCTGCCCTCTCCAATGAAATGACAATATCACCCAAGATATACGGCAGCTCCAGCGGAAGATCATCATCCTGCGGAAAAGACAGGACATCAGTAGGCTCATCTATTCCTCGGTACTGATCATTCAGGCCGCGGATCGTTTCATTGTCGACAAAGGAAAGACTGACTTCCGCCTCAGGATCTAGACTTTCCAGCTCCGCTGTTGCCTCAAAAGTCCGTTCGATCAGGGCAGCAAACTCAGCACTCTCAGGGGCACCATACTCATCATTTATCAGTATTCGCATCCTTGGCTCGCTTCCCTTCAATGTCCTCTTTGGTGATCTGCTCAGGGTATTCCACCCTGGCATGGAACATGCTCACAATGACTTTCACAAAGGCGTTGGCAATTCTATCCATATCCTGGAAGGTGAGATCACTTTCATCAAGCTCGCCCGAATTCAAGCGGTCTTTGATAATCTTCCGCACAATAGCTTCGATCTTCCCTGGATTTGGTCTGGAAATGGAGCGGACTGCAGCCTCGGTAGCATCGGCCAAGGAGACAATGGCCACTTCCTTGCCATGGGGTTTGGGCCCCGGATAACGGAAATCCCTCTCCTCCACAGTGCCCTCATCATTGGCCTCAGACGCACGGTGATAGAAATACCGAACAAGGTCGGTACCGTGGTGCTGGGCAATGAATTGGGTGACCGCAGGCGGCAGTTTGAACTCATTGGCAAGCTCAAGCCCATCTTTCACATGGGATGTAATAATCAACGTAGACAAGGAAGGTGCCATCTTGTCATGGGGGTTGTCTATACCCACCTGATTCTCAACGAAGAAATAGGGCCGTTTCAACTTACCAATATCATGGTAGTGGGCACCCACCCTAGCCAGAAGGCCATCTGCCCCAACCGCTTCCGCCGCTGCCTCTGCCAGGTTGCCCACTAGAATACTGTGATGGTATGTGCCGGGTGCCTCCAGCATCAAACGCCGCATCAAAGGATGATTGGGGTTGGATAGTTCCAACAACCGCAGTGAGGATGTAACCTTAAAGATACTCTCCAAATAGGGCAAAATACCAATGGCCATAATGGAGGCCAGAACACCGCTCAAGAGCCCAAGATAGCTGTTGTAAATCAGGTTAGTGTCCTTACTCAAAAGACCAAGGGTTAACATGAGCACAAGGTTAACCCCACCAACAATGAAACCTGCCCGCATCAGATCCCCCCGCTGGCTCACTTTCGAAACGCTGAAAATGGCCGTCAATCCGCCAATCAGGGCCAGGAGACCGATTATCCAGCTCAAGTCATTGATCACCGTCAGAAAAATCGCCATGATGATAGTGGCGATGGTGGCAACCTGGGAATCGATGAGCAGGGTCAAAAGTAGGCCTGTCAAGGCCGAAGGGTTTAAAAAGCGTGCGCCGCTCCAGGAGATAACGCTAAAAAGCTCGCCCAGGAGCAGCATTGTGATAAGGACAGAGCCTACCAGGGCAAGCAGTGGTTCGTTCTGAAGCACATCAGAACGGTTTTGATATAGATAAGTTCCACCCAAAACAAGCAGAATCGCTGTCAGGAGAATGACTCCCAGCACAGCACCGTAATCCCGACCAGTCTTAAGGAGGCCAACATCACGGAGCAGCTCTATATGCTCGGGCCTAACAACGTCCCCCTTGCGAACAATGACTTCCCCTTTCATGATCAACACCGGTTCAACTGAATCCACCGCAGCCTGCCGGGCCCGATTTACCTTTTCCGTATCAAGGACCAAATTAGGTTGAATAAGCTGCCTACCGATGATGGTGCCCGCTTCCTGTAGGGCTGGTGCTAGCCGTACATCCTCCACACTAGCCTCGAAGTCGTCCCTTGCATCACGCAGGTCGTCTTCATGGATAGGCTCTTCCATCGTGGCCAGAACTAGGGTTGTGAGTGTCTGGGCAAACTGGTCAAACTCGGGCAGGGTTAAGTTCACAACTGCTTCGATGGTGGACAAGGGAAGCTCCATTTTCCAATCGCGAATGAGCCGCCGGTCGATTTCTGAAACGGTCAAGGGCTCCTTCGCCCCTTCCTCCTCGCCCATTTCTTCTGCTACACCGAGGCGCAGCAGATTGAGTACACCCGTGATGTTTTCTTCCACTCGCAGGACGATGGTGGGGTTGAGCACGTAGTATTCAGGATCCTCGCTCACCTCCAAAAGCGTTTGGCGGGCCGCCTCTTCCTTCCGTTCCTCCGTTTTCCTTTGATTAACGGCTGTAATGGGGGCGGCCAAATCCTTCCGTGCCACCTGGCCCACTTCCACCATTACTCCCATGGGCAGGGCATCAAAAACCAAAATGGCGGCTAGGGCAACAAAAACAATGCCCCCCAGCAGCCACTGCTTAAAGGTGCTCTGTTCCTGAATTCGCTTCCTGAACTGCAGGAAACTGTCTTTACTTTTCCGTTTCACCTTGCTCCCCCTCATGCCACGATTCGTACAACTCGTAGGCTTCAATAATTCGCTGCACTAAAGGATGGCGAACAACATCGTTCTCATTCAGGTAGCAAAAACCGATACCTTCCACATCTCTCAAGATCTTCTGGATCAAAATCAGGCCCGATACTTTGCCCGGAGGCAAGTCTACCTGCGTGATGTCCCCGGTTATAACCGCTTGGGAGCCAAAACCAAGGCGGGTTAGGAACATCTTAATCTGCTCCGGAGTACAGTTTTGGGCCTCGTCCAATATAACAAAGCAATCATCTAAAGTCCTACCGCGCATGTAGGCCAAGGGGGCAACTTCAATGATTCCCCGCTCCCTATACTTCATATAAAGCTCTTGGCCCATAATGTCATACAGGGCATCATAAAGGGGTCTGAGATAGGGATCCACCTTATCCTGAAGGTCGCCTGGCAGAAAACCTAGGTGTTCCCCTGCTTCCACCGCTGGGCGCGTCAGAATGATCCTGTCCACATCCTTACGCCGCAGAGCTGCCACTGCAGCGGCCATGGCCAGGTATGTTTTGCCCGTACCGGCAGGTCCAATGCCAAACACTATGTCACTTTCAGAAATGGACTTGACGTAACGCTTCTGCCCTGCGGTTTTGGGCCTAATTTGCCTTCCCCTATGGGTTGTGACTATAACTTCTGAACTCAATTCGCGCAGCAAGGAGAAATCACCATTCTTACTCAACCTTATGGCATAATAAACATCGTGACTGGTTAGATTCGGACCAAGAGACGCTATGTTCTCCAAAATCAAATGGGCCTGCTCTACCCGTTGAGCCGACCCGCTGATCTGGAGTTCTAGACCCCGCGGAACAATTCTTACCTCACAGGCGGTCTCAATCAAACGCAGATGCTCGTCCCTTTTGCCGCTTACAACCTGAGCCTGCTCATTACTGCCAAGGCGAAATATTGTACTAACCAGATTAACATCCTCCCATAACGTCTTATGCCCTTATTATAAGCAAAACAACAGTGAAGTGCAAATTATTGGTTCAAAAACAGACCGATCTCCTGCTCTGCCTCGACCTTAAGCGTAACCCTGATTCCATCTTGGTCTCCCATGGGTTCCACAATCCCATTCTCGCTACGAACCTCATCTGGGTCTAACCCCTGCTGCAGCAGACTATCCCAGGCAAGGGCACGGGCTTGGACCTTTGCCGTTTCCAGTGGAACGGGAACAGGTTGATGCTCGACCGCCCAATAATCAACCCGACTGAAGCCCAAGGGAACCATGGCTCTGCCAAGGGATAGCCACCAGTCTTTCCTGTCGGCCAGGTGAGTCTCAGGGGAATAGCTCTTGCCGAAGGGAATGGTCCAGGGTCCGATTGTAACAAGGAACTGCAGGCGGCGTTCACCCGTTTTGACGGGCTGCCAAACGACTAAGGGAGCTTCCCCTACCGCCTGGTACCAGACTCTAGCCCTCACAATACCTTCCGCCGAACCAAACTGTTTCTGTCCCCTTCCGTCGTAATAAACCCCAGAAATGAGAAGATCGCCTGCCTGTACCGTATCCCCTTCCCTTACCTGAGCGGTGCCGCGCAGAACTAGAACCTGTGTGATCACCCCATCCCTTTCGGCAAAGATATGGCCCGCCGGTTTAGCCGCTCCCTTCGCCTCGCTCCTCTCCGCCACGGTTAATAGCGCCTTTACGCCCCTCAATTCAAGCTGGGCCCAAACTAGGTTAGGAAACTTAAGCAAGAGCGCTTTTTCGATTTGGCGGGGCGCCAGAGACGCACGTCGTACCCCGGGCTTTACGCCCAGCTCCTGAACGGCCAGTTTAAGTTCGCTGAAGGACAGCATTTCCTCGCCGGCAATTTCAATCAGCCAGACGTAACTGCTGAGTTGAAGGATAAATACCAGGCACATGATCAAGCCAGCAATCAGCATCAACCTTCCCCGTATCTGGCGCAGTAAAAAAGGCAACCCGTGCCTATCCAAGATGCAGATATTAATCCTGCTTCCCCACAAAAGGGGCCTCAGGCGGCGGAAATCCTTCACACCAACGCGGGCAAGCATCACCTCCGGCGTCCTGCGCTCCACCTCCCAGAGCACAATGCCCGCTTGAGCTATTTTACTGAGCAGCCGTTCTAAGCCGGGACCCCGCAGGCGCACCGTTACAAACCCCTGCCACCACTGCCAAAAGTACGCTGTCATTTCAGCATCACCTGCTGGATCTCGCCCGTAATCCTAATCTCAGAAGAGGAAAATGACTTTATCTGTAGGCCCGTACCCACCACTTCAATGACGCCTTGGAGGGAGTTAGCCTTAACACATGCCGTGTTATACTGCAACAGACCCTTGTGATTGGTGATCCTCGCTTCCATATTTCCCACTAGACTGACTATGGCATAGTCCATTAACGGCGCTGCGGGCAGTTCGAAAGTACGGGCGAATTTCTGCCTGAGACGATTCGTGGAGTTGGGCCCCATCCTCTTCCCCCCTTTTCTCCTAAATTTATGCAGCAAAAAAAAGGTTAGACCCTCACGGGATCTAACCTCGATCATTACATATATTCGCTTTAGCGATTGGGCCAAGGCCGTTTGGCCCTGGGGCTGCTCAGGATTTCGGACATGATCACTGCCTGGGCAAGATTCGGCCTCCATTTTACCGAGGGAATCTTTCTCCCAGCCTGGGATACGGGTTCCAGCTCCTCCAGAACCTTCGTTTCAAACTCCATCTCATCGAAAATGCTCGGCATTCGCTCCGGCGATTGGGGTTTCGTGTCCCTCTCTGCCATCTCCTCGAACTGAGCCCGGTCTTCTTCGAAAAATACCGGTTCTTGTTCCGCTGCTTTCCTGGCCTCCTCTTTTTGAGCCAGCAGCTTAATGATCCCGCTGATGGCAGAAACCACAACATAAATCAATAACGCGAAGGTTGATGCATTCACTTAGTCCACCTACCGCGGTTCGTCTTTGCCTGTGGGGGAATCATCGTCAGGCCGGATGTCACCGATTTTGCGTCTCATTTCAGTATCTGCCATTAAATTCTGGAGCGAATAAAAATCCATTGCCCCTAAGTTTCCCTGACGGAGAGCTTCGGCCAAGGCTTTTGGCACTTCTGCTTCCGCTTCCACAACGCGAGCCCGCATTTCTTGAGTGGCTGCTCGCATTTCCTGTTCGCGGGCCTGGGCAGCAAAGCGCCGTTCAGCCGCCTTTGCCTGAGCGATGTTTTTATCTGCTTCCGCTTGGTCCATCTGGAGACGGGCACCGATGTTCCTGCCCACATCCACGTCGGCAATGTCAATGGACAGAATCTCAAAGGCCGTACCTGAATCGAGACCCTTCTGCAACACCACTTTTGAGATCGTGTCAGGATTTTCCAGAACCTCAGCATGGCTCTTGCTCGAACCAACGGTTGTAACAATACCTTCGCCTACACGGGCGATGATGGTGGCTTCACCTGCACCGCCAACCAACCTTTCAATGTTGGCACGCACAGTGACCCGGGCCTTAGCCTTTAGTTCAATACCGTCCTTAGCCACAGCTGAGATGAGGGGCGTTTCGATCACCTTCGGGTTTACACTCATCTGGACTGCCTCTAATACATTTCTCCCAGCCAAGTCAATGGCGGCTGCCCGTTCGAACGGTAGGGGTATATCAGCGCGATGAGCCGCGATCAGGGCGTCTACAACATTGTCAACGTTACCACCGGCCAGATAGTGGGCTTCCAGCTTGTCAATAGTCGTTTCCACACCGCCCTTCTGCGCCTTAATAAATGGCAGAATGATCCTGCTCGGCGCAACTCTGCGGAGCCGCATACCGATCAAGGTAACAATTCCCACGTCTACGCCAGCGGCTAGTGCCGAAATCCAAAGTCCAACCGGAACGAAGGTGAAAAACACAACCAGAAAGACAACGATCAGAATCAGCAAGAAAAGCCAAGTCACATAAAAAACCTCCTTTTAGCCTTTTTCCTAGTTGATTTCCCTCACAACTATCTTTGAGCCTTCCACTTCTATAACTTCCACCAACCTGTCAACCTCAATAAAGCTGCCTTCTGAAATGACGTCATAGCGTTCTTCCCCTATGACCAGCGTGCCTGCTGGCCGCAGGGGCGTCAGCGTCCTGCCCCGCCGTCCCACTAAGTCGGATTTACCCTCACTGGCTCGATAGCCTTTCTCCTTAGACTCCGTGTGGGACAGAACCAAACCCTTCCATAACCGGGTCTTGCCTAAGCGACGCCAAAGCAGTATCAAGGCCACGATACTGGCGGACAGAGCGATAACCAGGCTCATTAATGCCAATTTCAAATCGCCGAAAACGAGCAGGATACTCCCTATCACGGCGACGATACCCAAAACACCTGTGACTCCAAAACCAGGGACAACAAAGATCTCAAGCAGCAGAAGAAGGATTCCCACTACAAAGAGCGCTATCTCCTCAAATCCTGCCAAACCCACGATGTACCGCCCCCCAAAAAACAGTGCAAGTGACACAACCCCTGCCGTTCCCGGCACTCCCCAACCAGGGGTGGTTATCTCTACAACCAAACCTAAAAAACCCAAGGTGAGCAGGAGGGAACTCATGGTCGAGTTAGTCACAAAGCGGGCAATGCTTTCAGCCCAGTGGGGTTCTAAGTGAATGAGTTCAAATTCATCGTAACCATAGTGGCCGAGGGCCTCATACCTATTCCTTGCCGTCACATCACTGAATCCCCATGATAGGGCATCAGCGGCAGAGAGAGTGAGAATTTTACCCTTTTCAACTAAGCCATCGATGGCCACATCTGCATCAACCATTGCCGCCGCCACCCGGGGATCTCGCCCACTTCTTCCTGCCGTTGCCTCAAACTCTGCCCTGAGGGCTGAAACGCTCTTTTCTTCCAGTGGGCGCGGTTCGGCTGCCCCAATACTGCTGCCTGGTGCCATGGCGATCTGGGGTGCAGCCAGTGTAATTAGGGCGCCTGCCGACCATGCACGCTCACTGACATAGGCAATAACCGGAACCTCTGCTCTGACGATGATGTCCTTGATCTCCGTCGCGGCATCCACGCGCCCGCCGAAAGTGTTGATTTCCAGCAGTACAATACCATCGTTCCGCTCTGCCAGCGTAATGCCTCTAGCCACAAAGGCCGCCAAACCGGGCTCGATCTCCCCGTGAATGGGCAAGACATAGACGCGCACAGGTCCTGTTCTGGCTCCCAGAACAGGTTGGGGAATTGTCAATACGATGACTGCTAACACCAAAAGAACAACACTGCGTTTAATCCGGTTCACGTGATCACCCGCTTTCTTGAAAAAAAGCCCGATATCTTGCGACATCGAGCTAAACTACCTAACGGTACTTTCTCTTGCGAGCCGCCTCAGACTTCTTCTTCCTCCGAACGCTAGGCTTTTCGTAATGCTCGCGTTTTCTTGCCTCTGATAAAACTCCTGACATGCGAATCTGCCTCTTGAAACGGCGCAGAGCATTGTCGAGGGACTCATTTTTGCCTACTTTTACTTCTGCCACATATATCCCTCCTTCCAATGCTAATTGCCTTGAGAACATTTGCATCTCATTATTCTGTGGGGATACAATACATTACCTATTATAATCTATTCTTTATGCACGGTCAATATTTAACCTGGAGGCCACTGCAGCGATCTTCCCCCTAAGAGGTGGAAATGGAGATGGGGAACAGTCTGACCCCCGTGGGTACCGATGTTGAGTACCACCCGATAACCCATCTCGAGATTTTCCCTCTGCGCCATCTCCTGTACTGCCAAAAGCAGGTCTCCTAACAGATCCCGGTCTTCGGCCTCGGCCTGATCTAAGCTGACGATATGCTTTTTAGGTATCACAAGTATATGCGTTGGTGCTTGGGGATTGAGATCCCTGAAGGCAACTAGGTTTTCCTTTTCCAACAGCAGCTCTGAAGGCACTTCACCCTTGGCGATTTTACAGAATATGCAATCGCTCATTCTACCATTTCAGCCCCTTCCTGTCTGATCAGCTGAGCGCGAACTTCTTCAGAGTCGGCAGCGATAACTGAAACGGTGACAAAAGTATCTACCAAGTCTTCTGCGTCCGCTGGGAACCTCACCCGCACGTAATTGTCAGTGTGTCCCACACACTCACCCGCTTCCACCTGTTCCACCAGAACACGCACTTCCTGCCCTACCAGTGACTGATGGAAAGCTTCTGCCGCCTCTTCACCTATCTTGATTAGACATTTACTGCGCTCTTCCTTCACTTCGGCCGGAATCTGCTCTGGAAATCTGGCAGCTGCTGTACCTGCCCGGCGGGAATATTTGAAAACGTGCATTTTGCTGAAGGAAGCCTTTTCAACCAAGTCCCTTGTGTCCTGGAAATCTACCGCCGTCTCGCCGGGAAAACCCACCATAACATCGGTGGTGATGGCCACCTCTGGAATCCTGCTCCGCACCTTTTCCACCACCGTGAGATACTCTCTGCGGGAGTACTTGCGGCGCATGCGCTTCAGCACTGCATCGCTGCCGCTCTGGAGGGGAAGATGGAAATGGCGGCACAAAACGGGGTGTTCTGCCACCAGTTCAATGAGCTCATCGGTCACCTCCGATGGGTCGATGGAACTGAGTCTCAGTCTAACCAGCCCCGGTAGATCGGCGATCCTTTTGGCGATTTCAGCTAAGTCAGGGGCACCGTCCCCCAAATCCCGCCCATACAGACCGAGATGAATTCCGGTGAGTACTATCTCCCTGTAACCGTGGTCTACCAGCTGCCGCGCCTGTTCCAAGACACTTTCAGGTTCTCTGCTACGGGATGGGCCCCGGGCAAAGGGGACCCGGCAATAGGTACAGAACTGATCGCAGCCGTCCTGGATTTTCAATACCGCCCGTGTGCGCCCGGAAAAATCTAGGGCAGGCAGATCTTCAAACTCGGTTACATCCCTGATTTCCGCCACCAAACTGGCTGCGCCAACCGCTGCCTCAACCTTTTCCACAATGTTATCCCGGGACGATGTACCCACCAAGAGGGAAACCCCTTCTAAGGCCGAAATCTTCTCCGGTGCAACTTGAGCCAGGCAGCCCATGACAACTACTTTGGCGTCAGGGTTCTGCTTATGCGCCCGGCGGATCATCTGCCGGGATTTCCGATCGCCAAAATTGGTCACGGTACACGTGTTGATCAGGTAGACATCCGCTTCCTCGTGGAAATCAACAAGCTCGTAGCCCGCCTCGGTGAACTGTGTTACAACGCTGTTTGTATCATACTGGTTGACCTTACAACCTAAGGTGATCACACCCAGCCGTTTCTGCTTATTCTTCATCCCAAATCTCCCCATCTATACCCGATCAGGCTCAGGGCTACCACCCCAGCCGTTTCTGTTCTTAGAATCCTGGGCCCGAGCGAAATGGGCTCCACTCCTGCTTCAGCCAACAGTTCAGCCTCATCGGGAGCAAAACCGCCTTCCGGTCCGATCACAATGGAAACAGCAGACGGTTCCGCTGTAATACGGCTTAATGTCCTCTTCTCTTCTCCTTCGTAAGCAAGTAGGACAAGTTCACCTTCACCGATCCGCCTTTTGACCCCGCTCACAAGCTCTTGCCAGCCAAGAACTGGGCTCACTTGGGGCAGACGAGTACGGCCGCACTGCTTGGCAGCCTCTACTGCTATTCGCTCCCACCGTTGGCGGCGCGTCTCCCTCTGTTTATCAGCTAGTTTCACCACAGTAAAGCGAGATGAAAACGGGACTACCTCAGCTGCGCCAAGTTCAACCGCCTTCTGCACAACCCAGTCCATCTTATCCCCTTTGGCTAAACCCTGGAATAAAGTTATGGACAAGGGCGGCTCATAGTGAGCGCTCTCAGTCTCTCTAACAAGGCCGCGCACCAGATCCCCTGTTTCAGTAATCTCCACCTTATGCAAGAGCCCCTCTGTATCTATGCATTCAATCTCATCGCCAGGCCGCAGACGCAGCACCCGTGTAATGTGGTGCGCATCGTCTCCCCAGATTTCGCAATCATTTCCCCGGGGTTGACCTGGACCTAGAAAAAACCTAGCCAGCTCAGTCACTCCTCTGGAAAAGGTAAGCTATCCATTCTTTCCGCTGAAAACGACGGAGCAGACGCAGGTCAGTTTCCCCACTCCGCTGTAGGACATCAGCATCCCTTGAGTCAATTACGCCAGAGGCTATAAAAAACCCTCCCGGTTTCAAAACACTGCTTACCTGGGGCAGCATGTCCATGATCACATCTGCCACAATATTGGCCACAATAATGTCCGGTTCGCCCGTGAGGTCCCCAATGGATCCTTGGGAAACGGAAAAATCAAGGCCATTCATATCCCGGTTTTCACAGGCAACCCTCACCGCTACCGGATCGATGTCTACCGCCTCCACCTGAGCTCCCAGTTTGGCGGCTGTGACTGCCAGTATACCCGAACCTGTGCCCACGTCCCAAACCAGCTTATCTGTCAAATTGAGCTGCTGCAATATCTCAACGCAGAGGGCAGTGGTGGGATGGGTACCGGCACCAAAGGCCATACCCGGATCCAGGAGAACAACAGCTTCATCTCCTGCCCGGCGTTCAACTTCCAACCAGGAAGGTTGAATCAAAACGCGGCCAATGCGTAGGGGTTTGTAATGCTCCTTCCAAGCCTGAGACCAGTCCTTTTCATCCACGTAAGCAACTGAAAGGCTGACTGAGCCCGGGTCAAAGCCGTATTCAACCAGGTTCAGCAGATCCTGCTTCAGATCTGCCAACCGCTTGCCGCTCAGTTCTTGGGCCAAATAACAAGAAATTGTTACTTCATCGGATACTTCCGCCTCGGGAACATAATCCCCCCAGCCCAAATCTCGAGCCCGATCATACAGGGCCGAATCCTCCACTGCATAGTTGGTAACACCCCACCGTTCCAGCACCGCATTGGCGCCTTCAAGGGCGGTCCTATTTAGGACTATTTTCACTTCCTGCCAGCGACTCATCGCTCAAGCCCCTTTCTCTAAACAAGCAAAGGCCGCCCTGAAAGGGCAGCCTATCAGCGCCATGCATCTTTAACCCTCTTGAAAAAACTCTTGTTCTCATCTGGAACCTCTGCGCCTCCCGCTTTGGCGAATTCACGCAACAGGTCCTTCTGTTGTTTGGTCAGTTTCTGGGGCGTAACTACTCTGACTTCTACCAACTGATCGCCCCTACCGCCGCCCCGCAAACTCTGAATACCCTTGTTCCGCAGCCGGAAAATCCTACCGGACTGGGTCCCTTCGGGGATACGCATCTTAACCGCACCATCCAGTGTTTGGACCTCGATCTCATCGCCTAAAGCGGCCTGGACAAAGGAAATCGGTACTTCGCAGAAAATGTCCCTGCCTTCCCGCCGGAAGAATTCGTGGGGTTTAACCCGTACACTCACCAGAAGATCACCCGGAGGTCCTCCGCGGTAACCTACATCGCCGCGTCCGGTTATGCGCAGAACCTGGCCGTTGTCTATACCTGCAGGGATCTGGACGTTGATCTGACTTGTCTTGCGAACAGTTCCACTGCCGTGACAGACGGTACAGGCTGTTTCAACCGTCTTCCCTTCACCCCCACAGCGGCCGCACGTGCGGGTACTGGTCATCCTGCCAAAGGGAGTCTGTTGTACAGTACGCACCTGGCCCGAACCATTGCAGTCCGGACAGGTCACAATAGGTGTTCCAGGTTCAGCCCGATTGCCGTGGCAGTGGTGACAGGTTTCAGTCCGGGTGACGGACAGATCCTTTTCGGTACCAAAGGCAGCTTCTTCAAACTCAATTGTCACTTCAACGCGAAGGTCCGCACCCCTTTGGGGCCGGGTGGCCTGGCGACCGCCAAAGCCGCCAAAAAACACCTCACTAAAGAGATCGCCTAGATCATCAAAACCAAAACCGCCAAAGTCTTCAAAACCGCCGAACCCGCCTTTTCCCATCTGATCAAAGGCCGCGTGGCCGAACTGATCGTACTGCTGACGGCGTTCAGGGTCCCCTAACACGGCGTAAGCCTCGTTGATCTCTTTGAACTTTTCTTCTGCGTCGGGCTCTTTGTTAACGTCAGGATGCAGCCTCCGGGCCAATTTCCTGTACGCCTTTTTTATCTCTTCATCGGATGCATTCCTGGGAACGCCCAACACATCGTAATAATCTCGTTTGGCCAAGCATTACACCGCCTATTCCTGCTGACTATGACTCCTCCGTAAAGTCAGCATCCACTATGTCTTCATCCTGCCCTCCACCTGTGGGCCCAGCTGCTTCCGGACCGGCCTGGCCAGAAGCCTGCTGCGTTTGCTGATAAAGTTCACTGGAGATCTTGTGCAGCACTGCATCCAAAGCCTTCATTTTGGCCTTGATTTCCTCCGTGTCATCCTTCTCAACGGCAGCCTGCAGCTCACTTTTGGCCTTTTCCACTTCTGCCTTCTGTTCGGCAGTTACCTTATCACCCAGTTCATTTAGGGTGCGGTCAACGGCCCAGAGGGAGTTGTCTGCCTGGTTGCGCAGCTCGATTTTTTCCCGCTTTTGTTTGTCTTCTTCCGCGTGTTTTTCTGCCTCTTCAACCATGCGGTCAATGTCATCCTTAGTCAAACCAGTGGAAGAGGTAACAGTAATGGTCTGTTCACGGCCTGTGCCCAAGTCTTTAGCCGTCACGTTGACAATACCGTTGCGGTCAATATCAAAGGTGACCTCAATTTGGGGCACACCGCGGGGTGCCGGCGGAATTCCAGTGAGCTGAAAGCGCCCTAATGTGACGTTATCCGCTGCCATAGGCCGCTCACCCTGAAGTACATGAATGTCAACCGCGGGCTGATTATCTGCCGCGGTGGTAAAAATCTGCGTTTCTCTGCAGGGGATGGACGTATTACGCTTAATCAGAGTGGTCATAACTCCACCCAGTGTCTCAATACCCAGCGACAGGGGGGTTACGTCCACCAATACGAGACCTTGGCCCGCATCGAACTCGCCTGCTAATACACCGGCCTGAACCGCTGCGCCGAGGGCAACGCACTCGTCCGGGTTGATGCCCTTGTACGCTTCCTTACCCATCAACTTCTCAATCGCTTCCTGTACCGCAGGAATCCTTGTGGAACCGCCCACCAACAAAACCCGATCGATATCTTCTGGTTTGAGCTGAGCATCAGACAGCGCCTGGCGGATAGGCTCGAGTGTCTTTTGCACAAGGTCTGCCGTTAGCTCATTGAATTTCGCCCGGGTCAGGTCGATATCCAAGTGGACCGGCCCACTGGGAGTTGCGCTGATAAAGGGCAGGTTGATGTTGGTCTGGGATATACCAGAAAGCTCTATTTTAGCCTTTTCTGCCGCTTCCCTCAGACGCTGCATAGCCATTTTATCCTGGCTGAGGTCAACACCCGTTTCTTTCTTAAACTCGCTGATCAGATAGTTGGTTATTCTCTCATCAAAATCATCGCCGCCCAGGCGGTTGTTGCCGCTGGTGGCCTTAACGCCCACGTAACCCTCATCCATTTCCAAAATGGAAACGTCGAAGGTACCTCCGCCTAAGTCAAAGACGAGTACCGTCTGTTCATGCTCTTTATCCAGACCATATGCAACTGCAGCGGCAGTGGGTTCGTTAATGATCCGCAGAACCTCTAGGCCTGCAATTGTACCTGCGTCTTTAGTGGCCTGCCTTTGGGCATCTGTAAAGTAAGCGGGGACTGTAATGACCGCCTTGGATACCTCTTCACCCAAATAGGCCTCTGCCTCTTCCTTTAATTTCCGCAGAACCATAGCGGAGATCTCCTGGGGTGTCCAACCCTTACCATCAATAGTAACCTTATAATCAGTTCCCATGTGCCGCTTGATGGACATAATCGTCCGGTCAGGATTGGTAACAGCCTGTCGTTTGGCCATCTGGCCAACAAGACGGTCACCGTCTTTGGTAAAGGCGACAACCGAAGGGGTAGTCCGCGAACCTTCTGCGTTAGGAATAATGACCGGCTCTCCGCCTTCCATTACTGCAACGACTGAGTTTGTAGTACCTAAGTCAATACCGATTACTTTTGACATTATTCTTCCTCCTCGTTCTGACCTACCAACACTTTTGCATGCCGCAGCACTTTTCCGTTAAGTAAATATCCAGTTTGGATCGCTTTTATGACCTTTAAGGAACCGCCGCTGTCCCCCTGCATGGAGATTGCGTCGTGGAACTGGGGATCAAAGGCTTCTCCTTCCGCTCTGATTACTTCCAAACCGTGCTGACTCAAAGCGGCTAACAGGCCCTCAAACACCATGCACATCCCCTGCTGAAAAGGATCCTGCTCCTCACCATTCTCCTGCCCCTGGGACCCAAGTGCCCGTTCAAAATTATCCAGGACGGGCAGTATGTCTATTAGAAGCTTTTCGTTGGCATCATTGACGATGCTTTCCATCTGCACTCTGGTGCGGCGACGGAAGTTCTCAAAGTCTGCTTTAAGACGCAGGATCTGCTGTTTTAGCAGGATATTTTCCTTCTCCAACTCTTCTACGCTGGCAGCCTCAGCACCCTCATCGTACTGCAACTCCTGCTCATTTACGGCTTCCTCAGCTTCAACTTCTTCTAACACCCGTTCCTCGTTGTTTTTTTTCGACACGCAAGCAACCCCCTCAAAAAATGACCCCTGCTGGCGCAAGGGTTCGCCTTTATTCTAACTGGCCGCACCAGAGCGGTTATTTCTGCTCTGTTAGATACTCACTCAAAGAATGGGAAACCAATCCCACTGCGGCCACGACCTTCGCATAATCCATCCGAGTTGGCCCAATCACGCCTAGAGTGCCCACCACATCACCGCCCACATAATATGTGCAGCTAATTACACTGCAGTCGTGGAGGGAGCTGATTTCGTTCTCGCTGCCTATCACAACCTGAACCCCGCTGGGAGTGGAGACACTATTCAGCAGGCTGAGAAGCCTTTCTTTTTCTTCCAGGATCTCCAAAAGCGCGATGGCCCGTTCCACATCGCGGAATTCGGGTTGATTCAAGATGTTCACTGCACCGGAAGCGAAAACCTGTTCATTCCTCTCTTCCACTAAACCCTGCAGAAGCAGCTCCACCAACACCTTACCAATATCCCCGTAGTCACGGGCAATCTCATTGAGGATGGTCGTCCCTAAGTCCTGGTAAGTGACCCCTCGCAGCTTCTGGTTTAGCACCAGTGAGAGCTCATAGAGTTCCGCCGGCGTATACGTCTGCTCAGTCCGGATCAGACGGTTTTTCACCACACCGGGATGGAGCACGACAGTGAGCAAAATCCCCGAATCTTCAATTGCCGCCAACTGCAGGTGTTTCAACACAAGCTGATCTGCGGCGGGCGCAACAGCCAGGGAAATGGAGTCGGTAAGCAGAGCTAAGAGGCGGGAAGCCTCATGGATGGCCTGTTTTAGACCCAACCTAGCCTTAGCAAAACTCTCATGTATTCTCACCCTATCCCCCTGGGAAAAGGGATAGGGACTCATTAACGAGTCGACGTAAAAACGATAGCCTTTATCGGAAGGAATGCGGCCCGCCGATACATGGGGTTGATGCAGGTAGCCTATCTCCTCCAGATCCGCCATTTCATTGCGGATCGTGGCGGACGAGACACCCAGATCATGTCTGCGCGCAATTGTACGGGAGCCCACCGGCTCAGCAGTTTCAATATAGCTATCAATAATGGCGCGAAGCACCTTCTTTTTCCGCTCACCCAACATGGTCTGCCGCCCTCCTTTTTAGCACTCAAGAGGATAGAGTGCTAACATTATTTAACCATAAAATATCACTTCAACTTGCGTTTGTCAAGTGGGCTCGTCCTAGCGGAGAAAGGCCCCTGACACCAGGTTTTCCAGGAAAAGGCCCCGTTTTGTGACGCGGAGATGGCCATCTGTGTGTTCAACCAAACCCCTCGCCATCAAGTCGGCTATCTGTTCAGGATAAACATCGAAGTAACTGACGCCATAGCGCAGACGGAATGATTCCTCACTCACACCTGCCAAAAGCCGCATACCCACCATCATGGTCTCATCCATTTCCTCCTCCAGGGTAACAGAAATGCTGCTGCGGGTGGGCAGCTTGCCTTCTCCGATGTCGTGAATATACCCCCAAACATCAGGGGCATTGGTGTAACGAGTCCGTCCTAAATAACCGGTTGCTCCTGGGCCGAGCCCAAGAAAGGGTTGGTTGTACCAATAAAGAAGATTATGGCGGG
>MTKW01002414.1_pt1 | contig 58958 bp, 51 predicted proteins | sample 1042761 | NCBI WGS metagenome assembly MTKW01 (sample SAMN06205366, study PRJNA360243) | anaerobic digester metagenome | biome: Wastewater treatment plant; feature: Anaerobic digester sludge; material: sludge; isolation source: anaerobic digester fed with sludge from wastewater treatment plant ... | reverse complement strand
GGGTTCGATTGTGCAAAACGGATAGTTTGCCGCTTCCGCTCCCGCCGATGTAATTGCATTGAATAGCGTGCTTTTGCCTACGTTAGGCAGTCCTACTATACCGAGCTTCATTTATCTTATTCTCTCCTGCTAAAAACATAAATTATTCTAATTTTATCCGGCTGCATCGCACAGATAGAGCGGCACAACACATGTCGTAATCCGCCACAATTTGTCGATAATATTTTTTAATAATAAATATGATAGCAATTTTTTATGTCTATTTCAAGCCGGCGAATAAATTAATCCTAAGTTATTATAATATTAATAATCAGTTAACCAAATGACCTTTAATATGCATTATAATGAACTTAGTTGATAATTCAACGATTTTAATAATTCGGGAGGTCCGCTGTGATGGGAACAAAGATTCTGGTAGTAGACGATGAAGTCAGCATATGTGATTTGCTTCGTCTTTACCTTGAAAATGAAGGATATGAAGTTAAAACCGCCAATGACGGCGCAGAAGCCATAAACTTTTTTAAAATGTACGAGCCTGACCTTGTCCTGCTCGATATAATGCTGCCCAAAAAGGACGGCTGGCAGGTATGCCGCGAGATTCGCGAAATATCCTCAAAGCCTATCATTATGATTACCGCAAAGGGCGACGTGTTCGACAAGGTGCTCGGTCTTGAGCTTGGTGCGGACGACTTCATTGTAAAGCCTTTCGATATGAAAGAAGTTTCGGCCCGCGTTAAGGCGGTGCTCCGCCGCTACAACGCTCATGATAACCAGCCCGACGATGAAGTTATCAAGTTTGACAACATCGAAATCAGCCTGCAAAAGTATGAGCTGAAGATCAAGGGCAAGCCCGTCGATATTCCGCCGAAGGAGCTTGAGCTGCTCTACTTCCTTGCATCCAACTACAATCGCGTATTCACCCGTGATCAGCTGCTCGACAAAGTTTGGAGCTTTGACTACCTTGGCGACAGCCGCACTGTTGACGTCCACATCAAACGTCTGCGCGAGAAGCTGGAGGGTGTTTCCGACAAGTGGACGATCAAAACGGTTTGGGGTGTCGGCTACAAGTTCGAGCTGCTCGAATAAACAGCGAACGCCATGTTCAAAAGCGTATTTACAAAATACGTAACCGCGTTCATGGTTATAATCGTCATCAGCTTTTCAATCCTGGCAGGGATTATAAGCTCACAGACGATTCAATACTCAATTAAAACCAAACAGGCTACGGTTATAAATACTGCAAACTTTCTAAAAGTAAAGTTTGAAAACGACATAGCCAATCATCTCGCCTCCTTGGACGATGAAGACGCAGCGGATGATTTCAGCTTTAACGAGTATATCAATACGGAAAACAACAAACAAAATATTACCCGAGAGATTACGACTCTGGCCAGATACACAAAAGAATTTGTATTTATGATAACCGACGCCGCCGGCAATCTGCTTATCACCGACGATTATGCCGACCCGGCCACGTTTCGACAAAACAAGATTGACCCCCAGATTGTAAACGATCTTGTAAAAAAGCAGTCGTATCAAGCCGAAACCACGCTGGGCGGCATGTTCGCCGAACCGTATCTGGTCCACGAAGTGCCGATAATGAACGGTACAAAAATCGTGGGGATGGTGTTTGTATGCTCGTCGTCCGAGCTAACCACCGTGTATGTCGAAGTGATGATAAAAACTATCATCATGGGCAGCCTTTGGGTCATGCTTGCGGCGCTGATTGCCGTTTATTTTATCAGCGAAAAAATAATCAGTCCGCTCAAAGAAATGAGCCGCGCCGCAAAGAGTTTTGCGCTCGGACAATTTGACGTGCGGGTTCCGGTTATCGGACACGACGAAGTCGCCGAGCTTGCTGTGGCGTTCAACAACATGGCTGCTTCACTTGAGCGGCTTGAGGAGACGCGCCGCACATTTTTAGCCAACGTCTCGCACGATTTACGCACTCCCATGACATCGATAGGCGGCTTTATCGACGGCATACTCGACGGCACCATACCGCCAGAAAAGCATACCGAATATCTGACGCGCTGTTCAAACGAGGTAAAACGCCTCTCGCGCCTTGTCTCAACGTTGCTCGACATCACGCGTATACAGGCAGGCGAGCGCAAATTTAGCAAAACGTCGTTTGACATCTGCGAGATGGCGCGCGAGATTATCATTTCGTTCGAAAAGAGAATCGAAGCCAAAAATCTCGACGTCGAGTTCGAATGCGAAAACGACAAGATGCTCGCATTCGCCGACCGCGACGCCATTTACCAGGTGCTTTACAATATCTGCGACAACGCGGTTAAATTCTCGCGCGAAGGCGGCAAATATCGCATACGCATAACGTCAAAAGACAAAAAGATAAACGTTTCGGTTTACAACGAAGGCCAAGGTATACCCGAAGAAGACCTTGCTATCGTGTTTGACCGGTTCTATAAAAGCGACAAGAGCCGCGGTCTCGACAAATCAGGCGTGGGACTGGGCCTTTACATCGCAAAAACTATTATCGACGCGCACGGCGAGGAAATCAAGGTGCGCAGCGTTTGGGGACAATACTGCGAGTTTATTTTCACCCTCACAAAAGGAAAATAGCCGGAGAAAGCAGTTTTTCTCCGGCTATTTTATTTTTCATCCGGATGCTATGTTTCTGCGCTTTATTCACATAATATATAAAGCAAACCACATGCGCCGACCATATATCATTTTATCATATCGTCTACATGTATAATAAATAGCAATAAATTTTGTATATGCTTGACAATAAAATTGGTTAGAGTTAAAATATTGTGATTGCAAAAGTTACAAAAGCATATATGGAGCGACATGATATGATTCGCGGAATGATTTTTAATATCCAGCGTTTCTCAATACATGACGGGCCGGGAATTCGCACAGCAGTATTTATGAAAGGCTGTCCGCTGCGCTGCGAGTGGTGCCACAATCCGGAGGGCCAACGCAACCGGCTGGAGCTTTCCTTTATATTACATAAATGTGTAGGCTGCGGCCGCTGCATCGAAGTATGCCCGGCCGGCGCACATGCTGTAAAGCCCAATGCTTCAGCCTTTGAGGGCGAGCAGCCCTTTACACATACGCTCGACCGCAATAAGTGCATCGTCTGCGGCAAGTGCGCGGAGGCATGCGCATACGGCGCGCTCTCGGTCGCCGGAAAGCTTTACACCCCGGAGGAAGTTATTGCCGAGGTTCTTCGCGACATGCCCTTTTATAAAAACAGCGGCGGCGGAGTAACTTTTACCGGCGGAGAACCTTTCGCACAGCATGAGTTTTTGCTTGAAATGCTGAAGCTGTCCAAATCCGAGGGGCTGCACGTCTGCATCGAAACTTCGCTGTTTGCTCCGACCGATATGCTGCTTGAGGCAGCCGCTTACACCGATTTGTTCCTTGCCGATTACAAGGAAAGCAATGATGATTTACATAAAAAATTCACCGGCGTTTCAAATAAAACAATAATTGACAATTTCCGCGCGATTGATGCTGCGGGAGCCAAAATCGAGCTGCGCTGCCCGCTTATACCCGACAGAAACGACCGCGAAGAGCATTATAGGGGCATTGCAGATCTTGCAAATTCGCTGTCGAATGTAGTCGAAATCACGCTTGAGCCATACCACCCACTCGGCACATCAAAGTGCGAGAATTTCGGATACGACTGCAAATACGACCGCCGCGAGTTCATGGACAAAGCCGACGCCGAAAAAGCGGCCGAATTTATCCGCTCTTTAACCAATACAAAAGTACGGGTACAGTGAAATCGCTGTTAAGCCATATAGCCTCACATCCCAGCTTGTATAAATCGCCATGCTTTCCTTAAACTGAAAAATGACATGGCGCTGCAGACCTGCGCAATATTACCAGAACTTTTGGTTTTGATTGGTATTTTGTTGATAAAAATTGATGATTTTTTTCAGTTAATTCATTATACACACCAAAGACACTGGCGCGTCACAATTTTGAGATAACATTTTTTCTGATTGTTTTAAAATGGGGAAGAGTTTTTTATTGCTAATTTGGAGGTATACCAGCACTGTATGGAAACGGAAGTCCACAAATTAAAGTCAGCTTCGGAGCTGCGTGCGCTGCGCGAGGTATCCGGACATGCCGACAGTATTATTGCCGAGCTGTTCGATCCCGGCACGTTCGTTGAAACCGGAGTATATGTAAAGCGTTCCTCGGAGCTTGTCCCGACCGAGGGAGTAAGCGAGTTTGAGGGCGTAATAACCGGCTACGGCGCAATAGGCGGACGTTTGGTGTTTGCATTTATCCAGGACGCCGAACGCTGCCGCGGTGCCGTAACCGCCGCGCATGCAGACAAGATCTGCGCGCTGTACGATCTCGCCGCCGGTAGCCGGGCACCTGTTATCGGCGTGTTTTCAAGTTCAGGTGCGATTGTGCTTGAAGGCGTTGACGTGCTGGCCGGATACGGTCGAATAATGCAAAAAAGTGCGTCACTGAAAGGAATTGTGCCGCAAATAGCCATTGTCGACGGTATCTGCTCAGGTCTTTCCGCAACGCTGTGCTCGATGTTCGATTTTGTCATCGCAAATGAACGCGACGCACGTCTCTATATCGCGCCGCCCGCCATCATGAAAGCAAAATTCAACGTTGCCGAAGCCGGAACGGCGAACCCCCAGGCGCCGACGGTCGCGGCAGTCGACCTTTTTGCGCCGGACACCTTGGGCGCCGCTGACATGGCACGTTCGCTGCTTGCGTATCTGCCTTCCAGCCGCTCCGATGGCACTATTTGCGGCGTAACGAACGACGATCCCAACCGCTCGACAGATGTGAATGTCACATCCGACGACTATGACATGAGGCATGTGATCGCAGAGCTTGCCGACCATGGCGAGTTTTTTGAGCTTCAGGCCGACGCGTCGCCGGAAATTCTCACCGGATTTATAACGCTCAACGGCCGCGTTACCGCGCTTGTAGCCAACCAGCCTGCGGTCGGCGGAGGACTTCTGACTGCCGGAGCAGCGCATAAAGCTGCCAAGCTCGTAAGTTTTGCCGCCTCCTACAACATCCCCTTGCTTACACTTGTTGACTGCGGTGGCTTCGAATTCGCACCCTCAAGCGAGTTTGCGCCATATACAAATCAGCTTGCAAATCTCGCCATAGCATATTCGAAAGGCAACAACGCCAAAGTTACGGTTACACTCGGCCGCTCTTACGGCGCGCCGTTTACATTGCTCGGTTCAAAAGCACTCGGTGCCGACATCGCATTTGCGCTCGACACCGCAAAGATAAGCATTATGCCGCCCGAAGCGGCCGTCGAGTTTGTGTTCGACGCCGAAATCAAAGAATCCGATGACCCTGCGGTCGCGCGTGCAAAGCTGCTTGCAGGCTGGAACAATGTGCTGTCCTCGCCCGTAGCCGCGGCACGCAGCGGAGCTGTCGACGACATCATTGTCTCAGACGATCTCCGCCGCCGCACGGCAGCCGCATTTGAAATGCTCGCCTTCAAGACAGGAGGGAACGTATGATCTCCCTTCCCATGATACTTTCGCTCGCGGCGACGTCGGCAACTCAGAGCGACCTGCCGCTTGGCGAGCGCATGGCTATTGGAATTGAGGTCACAATTATTGGTCTTCTAACCGTTTTTGCCGCGCTTATAGTTATCTGGGGAGTGCTTGAACTCTTCAGAGTTGTCTTTTATCGCGAAGGCAAAACAGGCGACCAAGCTCAAACGCAAAAAGCTGAGACCTCGCCCGAGCCCGCACCTTCCGGGGATGATGCGGCTACAGTCGCGGCTATAACCGCTGCGATAGCGGCATATACAGGCAAAAGTGCGTCTTCTCTGCGTGTTGTTAGATTCACGCGCAAATAAAATCTGACCTGACTTGAAACGAAAGGAATAATCCACCTATGAAGAAATATATCGTTACCGTAAACGGTGTTAAATATGAAGTAGAGGTTGAGGAAGTAGGCACAAGTGCACCGGCAGCAGCTCCCGCTCCGGCTCCCGCAGCCGCACCTGCACCGGCACCCGCAAAACAGCAGGCCGCGCCGAAGCCAGCGCCCAAAACTGCAACAGGCACCGCGGGTTCCGTAAATATTACCGCACCCATGCCGGGCAACGTCCTGAAAATGAATGTATCCGTCGGCGACTCTGTAAAACGCGGCGATATTCTTTGCATCCTCGAAGCCATGAAAATGGAAAACGAGATTTTCGCTCCGCAGGACGGCAAGGTCGCATCGATAAACGTTTCTCAGGGCGCGTCGGTCGATACTGGCGATATAATCATGACGCTTTCCTGATGTGTCTGTCCGAGGGTGTAATACAGTATTATGATTGAAGCAATTGTTAACTTCTTAAAAACGACCGGCGTATACGAAATGTTCTCCGGCCCCAGCGGCTGGAAATACATTGTAATGTATATCCTGATCGGTATACTCTTTTATCTCGCGATATGGAAAAAGTTTGAGCCTCTGCTGCTTTTGTCTATAGCGTTCGGTATGCTGCTTGCGAATCTTCCGGGTGTCGAGCTGTTTCACATGGAATACTTCATGGTCGACAATCCCGACTATGGATATATCCTTACCAATGGCGGGCTGCTTGACGTTATTTATATAGGCGTTAAAGCCGGTCTTTATCCTTCGCTCATTTTCATGGGCGTAGGCGCCATGACGGACTTCACCCCGCTTATCGCAAACCCCAAAAGCCTCTTGCTCGGAGCCGCCGCTCAGCTTGGCGTTTTCACTGCATTTTTGGGCGCGCTCGCGCTCGGATTTACGCCCGAGGCTGCCGCGTCAATCGGCATCATCGGCGGAGCCGACGGCCCGACGGCAATCCTTGTTACAAAAATGCTTGCACCGACGCTGCTCGGCGCAATAGCAATAGCGGCTTATTCATATATGGCGCTGATACCGATTATCCAGCCGCCTTTCATGAAACTGCTGACCACGAAAAAAGAACGCTCTGTTCGCATGGACACCCTGCGCCCGGTATCGTATGTGGAAAAAGTTGTTTTCCCGATAATCGTTACCTTAGTTGTTGCGCTTATCGTTCCTTCTGCAACGCCGCTTGTCGGATTTTTGATGCTCGGTAACCTTTTCACCGTTTGCGGCGTCACCGAAAGACTGTCAAAAACTGCTCAGAACGAGCTTATCAACATCGTCACTATTTTCCTTGCTGTGGCGGTTGGAGGCACAGCCAACGCCGAGAACTTTTTGAGCAAACAGACGATTTTCATCATTCTTCTCGGTCTTGCTGCGTTTATCTTCGCGACAATCGGCGGCGTTCTCTTTGGTAAGGTCATGTACCTTATTACAGGCGGTAAGGTCAACCCGCTGATAGGTTCCGCCGGCGTGTCCGCCGTTCCGATGGCTGCGCGCGTATCGCAGGTAGTAGGCCAGCAGGAAGATCCGTCCAACTTCCTTCTCATGCACGCAATGGGCCCCAACGTCGCCGGTGTTATAGGCTCGGCTGTTGCGGCAGGCGTATTTCTTGCTAAATTCATGTAATATCCACCCATTCCGTTAATATATAGGAGTATACAATGGCACAAGTAAAAATCTGCGAAACCGTGCTGCGTGACTCGCACCAGTCGCTTGTTGCGACCAGAATGACGACCGACGATATGCTGCCTATACTCGAAGTGATGGACGACGTAGGTTACCATTCGCTCGAGTGCTGGGGCGGTGCGACGTTTGACTCGTGCCTGCGCTTCCTCAACGAGGATCCGTGGGACAGGCTGCGCAAAATCCGCGATAAAGTCAAAAAGACAAAGCTCCAGATGCTTTTCCGCGGGCAGAACATACTCGGCTACAGGCATTATGCCGACGACGTTGTGGAATATTTCGTCCAGAAGTCTTTGGCTAACGGTATAGACATTATCCGAATTTTCGACGCGCTCAACGACACGCGCAACCTCCAGACGGCGGTCAATGCCACAATTCGCGAGGGCGGTCACGTTCAGGCTGCACTTTCATACACCACCAGCCCCGTGCATAGCATCGAGTATTTTGCAAAATTTGCAAAACAGCTCGAGGAGATGGGCGCACACTCCATCTGCATCAAGGATATGGCGGGTCTGCTCAGCCCATACGACGCCTATGACCTTGTCAAGGCGATAAAAGAAACCGTCAAGATTCCCGTCGAGCTGCACACGCATTATACCTCCGGTCTTGCCTCTATGACACTGCTCAAGGCTATTGAGGCGGGATGCGATATAGTCGACACCGCCATCTCGCCTTTTGCACAGGGTACCAGCCAGCCGCCGACCGAAGCTATCGTCGCGGCGCTGAAAGGCACACCATACGATACCGGCCTCGACCTTGCCAAACTCGACGAGGTCAACAGATACTTCACCCCTATTCGCGCAAAATACATTGCATCCGGTGTGCTCGACCCGAAGGTGCTCAAGGTCGATGTAAACGCTCTGCTCTATCAGGTTCCGGGCGGAATGCTCTCCAACCTTGTGTCTCAGCTCAAGCAGGCAGGCAAGCTCGAGCTTTTGGGCGACGTGCTCAACGAAGTGCCGCGCGTACGCAAAGACGCAGGCTATCCGCCGCTTGTCACGCCGACTTCCCAGATTGTCGGCACACAGGCAGTGTTCAACGTGCTTGCGGGCGAGCGTTACAAGATGGTGGCAAAAGAGTTCCGCGCTCTCATCAAAGGCGAATACGGCCGCACGCCGGCGCCCATTGACCGCGGATTCCAGAAAAAGATTCTCGGAGACGAGAAACCCATCACCCATCGTCCCGCAGACGATCTGAAGCCCGAGCTTGACACGCTTCGTGAGAAGATCAAGGCCTATATGATTCAGGACGAGGATGTCCTCTCCTATGCATTGTTCGAGCAGGTGGCGCTCAAGTACTTTGAGTGGCGCCGCGCCCAGCAGTATAACCTCGACTATGAAAACAGCGACGTAAATCTTGGAGTGCACACGGTTTAATGAAAATAGCATGCCCGACAGGCTTCGGCTGCCTGTCGGGCTGTTTTTATTTCATGCATTTGGCAATTTTGGCTATATACCGAATATTTTGCGGTTATACAAGTACATATCAATTTGCATTCTGCGACAGCCATACACTAATCCCGCAAAAATATTACATGGCACGAGGCTGTTTTATTTTTTCGCCAAATAATTGACATTGAAAGTTAAAAGTGCTATAATATCCTTATAAAAATACAGAGTAGGCTACGGCGCGTTTAGTGCCGCGCGGACGGGGAGTTGTCGCGCGGACGAAGTAAACGGGGGTTTCCGTTTCGCGGTGCCGCAGCCGCATCCCGCTGTTACATAATGGAAGCCGCCGGTATTTGCGCGCCGAAATATCCAAGCTCTCCTTATGTGGCTGCAGAAGCTCAACAGGAGGGTTTGTTTTTTATGTCTGAAAACCTACTCGCAAAATTCCGCACATCTGTGCCGCGACGGGGAGTGCTTTTTTGAGCTATGGCTGACAATTCTGTAAGAAAACTTTCCAAAACACCTTTTTCGGTGCGAGTGCTCGCGCAGGTATCGCTGCTTGTGGCACTTGAGATTGTACTGTCACGGTTCCTTTCGATTAACACACAGGTTGTTAAGATCGGGTTTTCGTTTATCCCCGCAGTAATTTGCGCAGCCGCATACGGCCCGCTTTGGGCAGGAGTGTGCGCGGCGCTGGGAGACCTTATCGGCGCGATTCTCTTCCCTATCGGCCCCTTTATGCCTGGCATAACCTTCACCGCACTGCTGCGCGGGACGGCGTTTGGACTGGCCTATTACGGGCTTGAGGTTAAACCGAAGTCGGCGTTTTTCTGGATAAGGCATGCCGGTGTAGTAGTGTTTAACGCGGTCGCGTTTTCACTGCTGCTCAATTCGTATTGGCTCAGCCTTCTCTACACAAAAGGTTTCGTCTATTTCTTCACGTCACGCATACTTCAAGAGGCAATACTTATACCTATTCAGATTATTATAATCCCGCTGCTTTTGCGATTTGTGTGGCAAATGCGCAAATCCGGGCTTATAGAAAGTGAGTATGTGGACGAAGAGGCGGTTTCGTGGCGCAAACTTTCCGCCTCAATCATCCTCGGATGCCTTCTGATTTCGCTGACCGTCGGATTTACCGGTCTGATTATACACAGAAGCATAACCGATGCTGCCGAAAAAACGGCGGTGCTCGGTGATTTTCTGACCGATGTCGAAGCGGCAGATTATCTCAAGATAACCGTCGAAAAGCTGTCTGAACTCATGCAAAAGGGTGAGCTTGACGGAACCTTTGCCGAATTTGACGGCAAGCTCATTTTCGACCGCGCAGCGCTCAGAGAATGGATGGCTGCCAAAATTACAGCCGGGGCGGTGGACTGATTGACGCATAAGCAGGCAATTGAATATATACGCTCGGTAAAATGGCTCGGCTCAAAGCTGGGACTATCGCGAATCCGCGACTTGCTTGAGGCGCTCGGCAATCCTCATAAATCGCTGAAATTCGTTCATGTGGCCGGCACAAACGGCAAGGGCAGCACCTGCGCCATGATTTCCTCGGTGCTTTGCGCCTCTGGCTATCGCGTGGGGCTGCACACCTCGCCCTATATCAGCAGGTTCAACGAATGCATCAGCATCTGCGGCGAGCAAATCTCGGACAAAGAGATAGCAAATCTTGTTGAGATTATACGCCCCGACGCCGACGCGATGGACGACCATCCGACCGAGTTTGAGCTTATAACCGCACTTGCGATGCTCTATTTCAAGCGGCAAAAGTGCGATATTGTGGTGCTTGAGGTGGGACTTGGCGGGGAGCTTGACAGTACAAATGTTATTGACACGCCCGAACTTGCCGTTATAGCTGCCATCGGGCTCGACCACACCGCACAGCTCGGCGATACCATTGAACAAGTTGCCTCTGCCAAAGCGGGTATTATCAAGCCCGGCGGCGATGTCGTCGTCTATGGCAACGAGCCGGAAGCGCTGCGTGTTTTCGAGAAAAAATGCGCCGATGTCGGCGCAAAATTGACTTGCGTCGACTTTTCTCGCCTGACAATGCGCCAGCTGTCGCTCGACGGCTCGGTCTCGGACTTCGAGCCATACAAAGGACTGCGTATTCCGCTTGCCGGCGCATATCAGCCGAAAAACATGGCGCTCGCTGTTACCGCGCTTGAGGTGCTACGCTCAAAGGGATGGAACATCACCGAGGAAAGCATTCGCAATGGACTTGAAAACGTCGTCTGGCCCGGCAGATTTGAGCTTCTATCCCGCAACCCCGTCGTTATATTGGACGGTGCGCATAATGTGCAGGGCATAACAGCCACATGCGACGGATTTTCGGCCCTTTTTCCAGGACAAAAGCTTGTGATTTTAATGGGCGTCATGGCTGACAAAGATGTGCCGAATATGGTCGCGCTGCTTTCCAAATATGCCGCATATTTTGTTGCGGTAACTCCCAACACCTCCCGATCGCTGCCCGCGGAAAAGCTTGCCGAGCTTGCCAGAGAGCATGGCGTGTCGGCAACTGTATGCGGCAGCATTGAAGACGGCGCAAGAGAAGCCTTGAGGCTGGCGAGCAGGCACGGCATGCCTGTTTCAGCATTGGGAAGCCTCTATTTTTCGGCCGACGTGCGCAGGGCTTTTGCTGAAAACAGCTGAAGATTTTGCCGGAAACAGCGAGTATACGGCATATCCGGGCGTTTTCCGTACCGCAAACCTGCCCGACCGACGAGAAAATGCTTTCCACGATTTCACTATTCGTTTCTCCGGCTGTTTTTGCCCTCATAGCTACCTTTGTGTATTTTCTGGACATAAAACACCTCCTGTTGTATTTTCTTTCTACAACAGGAGGTGCTTTTTTCACTGTCCGCGCATTCGGGGGGAGTCAAGATGTAGGTGTGGTAGCCTATACTTTAAGGCTTAGTCAGATATGCTCGTCTTTTTTTACGTTTCTGGCTCTTACCTCAATTATATACTCAGGACGCAGTTTGCTCGTTGACCGCCTCCATAAATTCATCGATGGCTGCCGTCGCCTGCGATTCGATTGAGGCTGTAACCGAGGCGACATTGGTGGAACGCGGCAAGAATATCTTTGATGTATAGTTGTTTTTAATGATGGAGGACCACACGCCGGTGCCGAGATCATAAAATGAGGAGTCAAATATCAGTTCTATCATTGACGCCGACTCTTCGTCGCGCGAAACCTTAGATTTGAGCAAGACTTCGATATAGGCAGGTATTACATCCTGTCTTGAATAGTACGCGAGCGCGTTGAGCAGTATTCCGACATTTTCGTATCTTTCGGGGTTCAGGGTTTTTAGTATAACCGACAGCGCTCCGCCTTCCACCAGCGAATAATATCTTTTCTGATCCTCTGTAAACTTCGGCGGAGGCAGTATGCCGATGTCGTCATCCATATCGCGCAGTGCCGAAACTTCGTTAATATATGCCGCCGTGAATAGAGTGTGACCGTTGCGGAAAAGGGTCTCGTCGCCGCCTCCGATGTCGTTGGTTCCGCTGCTGTAGATATGATTCCCTACATTGAGTTCCACCAGCTTCTGTATGACAGATACCGCATATTCGTCCCTCGCTACCGTAAAGTAAAGCATTCCCTCTGCATCTTTATCAACATAACGTACACCCGAACCTGCGAGCAGAGCGCTGTAGTGTCGTGTCACGGTGCCGCTGATGCCGAATGTATCTTTCACCGTTATGTTGCCGTCGCCGTCTGTATCTCTGACTGCCGCGCTTGCTATTTCATACAATTTGTCAAGCGTCCACCCGCCGTCATTGACCAAATCATACGGATTATAACCGACGTTGAGGTCGGTCAGCATACGCTTATTGAAAGCATAGCAGTGGCGCGTCGAATAATTGTAGAGGCTGAAAGCACCGTCGAGCGCGACCTGCCTGCCGTTGAAATTATAAAGCTTGACCACGTCGGCGTCCCAGTGTTTATCCTCGAAGTTTATAGTGCCCAGTTCATCCCAGAAACCGAGCCAGCCGCTCGCGATAGCGTCGTCTATTGCGGCGTCAAACAGCATCGCCATATCATAAACATCGTCGCCTGCGAATACAAGCGGGCCGATTACATCATGGGTACTTTTAACGTATTCAAAATTAACTTTTGCGTTGAAATTCTGTTCGGTTTTCAGCGTGCGGTTGAAAAGCGCGTCGTTGAGTATCTCACCGTTTAGTTCTTCAGCGTCCATGTCTGTGTTCGCCCATGTGAACCATGTTTTGTCATAATTGAGTATTCGAAGCTCGAAACCGTCAAGGTCGACAGTTTCAAGCGGTTTTTCGGTTTCGGCCGCCTGTGTCGTATCGTTTGCGTCGGCGCTATTTTTTCCGGATGTACCATCGTCGACACTTTGTGCACACGAGCAAACCAGCACCAATGAAGCCAGCAGAACTGCAATTAATTTTGTCATGACTATGTATCTCCTTCTTAAATTGTAAAGTCAAGTTTGATACCCTCTTTGTAAACGATGTCCCTTTCGCTCAGCTCTCCCATCTCAATGCCAATATCATAATCGAAACTGTTGTAGCGCAGTGAGATGCGACCCGGTGATATACCGGTCACTTCAATATATTTATCCGCAGCGGCGTCGTCATACCGGTGTCTCAGTGCAAACGGACGCTCTCCGGTCTTGCGCACGGTGATGTCGCCTTCACTTAATATAAACGTCACGTCTCCACACGGCGTGCCGGTGAATGTGACATATGCTGCGCCGTCCCTTTCTTGGTACAGCATTTCGGAGTATTTCATATCCTCCCCGCTGTCGGTCACCGGATACAGACCGGCACGAATACCGTGTCCGCTGAAGCGGTAGCCGTCGACAAACGGCAGATTGTCATACGTAAGATTGTTTGTCACGCAGACACCGCCGAGATAGCGTTCCTTATAGCTGTCCCGGAACAGATGAATATCCCGTATCCAGAAGCGTCCGTCCTCTGCGTATATGTTGACGCGATAGTTTTTCGAGCTGTACCAAACGGACCGCCGCCCGGAGCCGTCCATATCATCCATCGCGGCTATAGCGGATGCCGGCGTTTCGGCGAACATCTGTTTATACCAGCATCCGGTCTCCCCGAGTGTCTCCACTTCGAGCCTGCCTTCGTCGCGCATTTCCTCAAACCGGGCATATTGGTATTTTAGGCCCTCTTTCATTTTCTCCCAGCCGAAGCTGTTTTCCTGACCCGCCTGGGCATAACCGAAAGACAGGCACCTGCCACTGAAGTTTTCGTCAAGATACCAGTCGACCCAACGAGGCACTCCGCCTCCCCCTATGTTGCCCGTATAGACCGGCTCAAGCGAGACAACGCCCTGTGTACTTGCGCCAACCGACACGTCAAGGCCGAGGTCATACTGCAATATCGGGTCGGAACCGAGCATGCGGAACACCGGAACGCCTATCATATTGTCGGGCAACTGTGCGGGCGCGAAAACATTGTTTTTTGAAGGGTAATAGCCCTGCCCGTAATAGCCACCCCACATGTTGTAGCCATCGGTTCCCCACTGGTCTTTGCAATTGCAGGCGGCGTCCAGTCCGTATTTGTCCGCTGCATAACGCAGCGTGTGCGCGTCAAATGCCCAAGCGCCGAATGAGCGCGGATAATAACCGAATTTTGCCCGAAAATCGGAGAACAGGATGTCTATAAGTTTTTCGCGCTCCGCTTCGGTATAACCGACCGAAAAGCCGCAGTGCGCGTGCCAGTCCCACGGGTACCTGCCTTCCCACCTGATACCCGCCTTTTCGCAGAGCGGCTGCACAACCTCGAACCAAACGCCGATTTCAATCATCTCATCGTTGAGGCCAAAAAGCATGTCCGTATACGTGCTGTCAATTAAAGCGTCATATTGCAGCAAAAACGTGGTCTTCAGCCCATGCTTTTTTGCAAGCTCGATCTGCTTGCGCACCGGGGTGACAAGGTCCATTTCACACCGCGGCTCCACACCTCGGATGAAATTGACAATATTCAAAATCTGTCTTTTCATGATAGCCCTTTCCTCTTATGGTCAATATTTCTAAAATGCTATTTTACGATTCTATCCTAAAAGCGGAGTAACTTCAAGTATCTGCAAACGAAATATAAATTTATTCGCTAAAGAGCGAGCTTATATACTTACAGGAGCCTTTGCTCAATAGATGAATTTGAGCGAGAATCGGCTAAATACTTATAATATTGCAGCAATCGAAGAATAAAGTGAATTTAATTAATTTTATCGCCCGCGAGCAATTACCAGTTTTCATTTCAAAAAAAGCGCGGCGCAGAGACATCGATGTCCTGCGCCGCGTCTTTCAGCTTATTTTTCAGATTTTTAATAACATTGAGACTTTATTTTTCGAGATAATCCAGCGGGTTTTGATATGCTCCGTTTTTGCGGATTTCAAAGTGGAGGTGGGTTCCGGTTGTTGTGCCCGTATCGCCCACGTACGCTATAAGGCGGCCTTTGTAAACTTTGTCACCGACCTCTAATAGCAGTTTTGAGCAGTGAGCATATACGGTTGTAAAGCCGTTTCCGTGGTCCAGCTTTATCATAAGTCCATAAGACGGTGAGTATCCGGTGTATATAACCGTTCCTCCGTCTGCGGCATATACCGGGTCACCTTTCTCTCCGGCAAAATCCACGCCGTAATGGTATGCATCGCCGTCAAACTCGGCACGCTTTTCGCCGAAATGCGATGTTATCGAATAAGGAAGCGCAACCGGGAAATCAAATGTTCCGGTCGGTACGGCAGGGGGCAACGGACGTATTCCGACGACTATTATCTCGTCGACAGGCTCTACTACAGTCTCTCGAGAGGCAATACGCCGCCTCACAGCCTCTCCGCCGTCCATGACAAGGTCGTATGTCACAAGCTCCGTTCCGGCTCTGCCCTGTGTTTCCACAAACGTTTCGCCAACAAAGTAATCTTCAGACTCGACATATCGTGTTTTATAGTCAACGGTGCGGGTCTCGGTCTCTATCTTGATATTCTCCGTCAAAACCACCGGCACCGTCTTGCTTGTCACAGGAATGCCATTTTCGGTGATAACTCTGCTTACACCGTAATCGACGGCAAAATTTTCACCGCCAAGCGACGACACGGCTTTTGAGCAAACAGGAGTACCTACATCAAGCAGCTTTGCAAGCCTGTTGTAAAGCCCCTCCGGTGACAGGATTCTCGTGCGATCGCACAAGCCGTATTGCACTTTTATCGTCGAGCAGACGCGTACTTTGTCTATATCTTCCCCTTCGCGATGCGCAGTATTGGTTAAAAGCTCCTCTATTCTTTCAACCGCGCCGGCAGCATCGCTGTAGTGCTGGCTTGCGGCTACGGGTTTGCTGTCCACAAAAACGATAAACGCATAGGTATAATCTTTTCGAACAATGTCAAACAGCTTGTCCGTACACTCTCGAACCGATGAGGTCTCGCGCTCGCCGAATGCGCCGGTCAGCGCGAATCTGTAGCTTACCTGAAAATCAAAGTCGGGCACTTTGGTAACAGGAGGCAGCTTCCCGTCGTCGAAATCGGCGCTCAGATTGGTTGAGTTAAGCGTGATTTTATATACAGCCTCGCGTATTACCCCTGGATCGGACACGAAGGCAACCTTTTGGCCGTTGATATATGCGGACACCGCAATCTCGCTGCTTAATATTGTATGCATGTATACCGCCGCAGCAAACATAGCTGCCAAATAGAATACTACAGCTGTCGCGATGCGAAGTGAGACGACATTTACCTTAAGCCGTTTTGACGGTCGGCGCCGCGCATATACACCGGCACGGTGTCTGTATGATGGGAACAGAGGCTTTAGCTTGTCCGGTACTGTCACCATGAGAAGCGTGCTTGTCCTCCTGTCCGGTTTTGAAACTTAAAATTGCAACACATATACCGCTATATTATAGCATTGTAAAAAATAAAATGCAATAAAATTTTGTCATATTGTAAAATTGCTGCCTCTTCTTCTCAAGTTTGCGTCGTTGACAGGTCTTTTATGCCATGTTATAATGCACTTGCTAAAAATACCCGCCATACAGCGGGCAAAATTCAGACGGAGGTGCGTGCGCAATGAAAGGGTCGCCATACGAATATTACCCCGACAAGGCCCAAAGAGATAAGTGGATTTCGGATATTTTAGAGGACGCGAAAGCCAATGCCGGCCGTGCCGAGGTGCTCGCGGACAACGGTTATCGCAACAATTTTGGCGCATTTCACATGAGCGGAAACAGGCTCGTCAAATTCACACCGGCGGGCAGGCGCCCGTTTTACGGCATTTGGCAGCCTGCACTTCGCGGCCCTGCGCCGCTTGTGGTGCATCTGCCCGGCTATGGCGCCGAACTGTCGGTTCATCCCGACGTCAACGCCGAGGGCTATAATGTGCTCTGCCTCTCGCCGCTCGGATACTGGACGCCCGAGGGCTTTGACGACAGCCTGCGCGGCGAGCGTGGCGAATGGCCAGTCCTGCCAGATACGATGATTTCGGGCGGCGAAAATGGATACCGCTATTGGCTCGCCGACGCCGCGTCGGCGGTTATGTGGGCGTGGTCACAGCCGCAGGTGCTGCCAGACCGGGTCTCGTTTTACGGGACAAGCCAAGGCGGCGGAACGGCGCTGCTGCTCGGCTCAATTTTCGCCGGTATCGGTACCCGTTGCGTCGCGGCCGACCAGCCGTATCTCACAAACATCCCGCTCGTTTTGCAGCGAGGCGGATACACCTTCCTCAACCGCGCGTTCGAGCCTGATTTTGGCGTACCGCACGAAAAGCTGTGGCACGGGCTCGGATACTGCGACACCTTAAATTACACCGACAGAATGGACTTCCCTGTACTGCTCACGCTCGGCACCGTCGACGACGTCTGCCCGCCCGATACAATCGAGCAGCTTTACGAAAAACTCCCCTCTACCAAAGCGCTTTATTCGTTGGCGGGACGCGCCCACGGATACAACTACGAATTTATCCGGCTCGCCTGCGCCTGGTTCAAGTTATATGCATAAAACCGCCCGTTTTTGATATGCCTCGCGCTGCACCAATGCAATTAAGCCGTCCGTTTGGGGTATAGCTCACCCCAACGGACGGCTGTTCTTTTTTGATGTCCAAAATACATTTGCGACAATGTTCAGCAGCACATGAGCGTGGGAGACAGCTCGCTTCAGAGGAGCTGCGCCTTTCCGACATTATTGCTTTCCACAGATATTTCGCCTGAGAGCCGCTTTTTTGCCGGGCAATTTTAATATATTGCCGCCTGCAAACTATGCTGCGTGGATGCATGAGGAATATTTACAGCTTAACATGCCATGCAGGTTTACTTTTGTATTCTTTTGCCATGGCCAAATACACCTATCTCACACTGTAAAGCAGGTCTCCGTAAGAGGGGAACGGCCAGTGTTTTTCGGCTGTGATAAGCTCCGCCTCATCGACTGCGGCGCGCAGCTCGCTCATCTTTGGTATGACAAGGTCCCGGTAGCCATACGACTGTTCGGTCACGTCCTGTATACCGTGAACTTTGTTTACTTTTTCCTCGAGCTCCTCCGCTCTCGACGAAATTATGCTCATAAGTGCTGAAAGCCTCTCAAGCAGACTTTTTTCATAGCTGCAGTCGATATTTCCCGACACCGCCATTTTCGCGGCCGCCATGGATGCAATCTCGGAAACATAAGCTCCGATTGCCGGAAGAATGTGCCTGCGCGTCATATCGAGCATTGTAAGCGCCTCGATTTTTATCACCTTGCAGTAGTTTGTGAGCAGGATTTCATATCTCGAGTGCAGCTCTTCGGACGAATAGACATTGTGCGATACAAGCATGTCAAGATTCTTTTTGCTTATCAGATATGGCATGCAGTCGGGCGTGGTCTTAAGATTGAGCAGACCGCGGTTTTCGACTGCCTCCTTTACCCAGGCATCGTCATAGCCGTTGCCGTTGAATATAATCCGTTTATGCTTGCTAAATGTGTCCCTAATCAAATCGTTGAGTGCAGCTTTGAAGTCGGAGGCACCCTCGAGCACGTCGGCAAACTGGCGCAGCGACTCCGCAACCGCGGTGTTGAGCATAATGTTTGCACAGGCTATGCTGTCGGACGAGCCGAGCATGCGGAACTCAAATTTATTGCCTGTAAATGCAAAGGGCGATGTTCGGTTGCGGTCAGTTGTATCCAGCGGCAACGGCGGAAGCACCGATGTGCCAAGCTGGATTTTCCCCTTTATGGTCGCATTATAGGGTATGCCAAGCTCAATCGATTCGAGTATAGCGGTAAGCTCGCTGCCGAGATATACCGATATTATCGCGGGAGGCGCTTCATTTCCGCCGAGACGAAGGTCGTTGCTTGCTGTGGCAACCGAAACCCGGAGCAAATCCTGATAATCGTCGACGGCCTTTACAACCGCGACAAGAAATAGCAGAAACTGCGCGTTTTCATACGGCGTCTCGCCCGGGGAAAGCAGGTTTACACCGGTGTTTGTGTTCAGCGACCAGTTGTTATGCTTGCCCGAACCGTTCACGCCGGCAAACGGCTTTTCATGAAGCAAACATACCAGACCGTGGCGCAGCGCGACCTGCTTCATTATCTCCATTGTAAGCTGGTTGTGGTCGGTGGCAACATTCACAGTCGTGTGAATGGGGGCAAGCTCGTGTTGTGAAGGGGCGACTTCGTTATGTTCGGTTTTGGCAAGTATTCCGAGCTTCCAAAGCTCTTCGTTGAGGTCCTCCATAAATGCGGCGACACGCGGTTTAATCGAACCGAAATAGTGGTCTCCAAGCTCCTGACCTTTGGGCGGGGGCGCACCAAAAAGCGTGCGACCGGTGAAAATCAAATCGGGCCGCTTGTTGTACATTTCGCGGTCGATGAGAAAGTATTCCTGCTCTGCTCCGACAGTGGGATATACATACGAAACTTCGGTGTGACCAAAAAGCGTGAGTATGCGCAAAGCCTGTTTGTTCAAAGCCTCCATCGAGCGGAGCAGCGGCGTTTTCTTGTCGAGTGCATGTCCGCCATACGAACAAAACGCGGTCGGTATACAGAGGGTATTACCCTTTATGAATGCATAAGAGGTGGGGTCCCAAGCCGTATATCCGCGCGCCTCAAATGTGGCACGCAGTCCACCGGAGGGGAAAGACGACGCGTCGGGCTCGCCGCGGACAAGCTGTTTACCCGAAAACTCCATTATAACTTTGCCGTCAGGTGTCGGGGAGATAAAGCTGTCATGCTTTTCCGCGGTTATACCGGTCATCGGCTGGAACCAGTGCGTGTAATGCGTGGCGCCATGCTCGATAGCCCACTCTTTCATCGCGTTCGCGACTACATTAGCAACTTCTATGTCAAGGTCCTTGCCTTCGTTTATGGTGCGCATCAATGAATTATAGGTTTCCGCAGGCAGGCGCTCTCTCATCACCGTCGGGCCAAATACAAGCGAGCCGAAATACTCGGGGAGCTTTTTCATAAAAGGAGCCTCCTAAAGCCATAAGTAGCTTACAAAATAAAGCGCCGCAGACAACTTATCTGCGGCGCCGTTGCCGTATTACAACATTATTATAATATCGCACAGCTTATTTGTCAATATATTTTTTACAAATTGAATGGCATTTTTATGGATTTTGCAGCTTCGTCAATATTATCAGACAAAACAGCGCCGATTTTTGTGATAATTGCAAGCATGCCAATCCGTTTCCTGCAGCTTGCAGACAAAATAAGGGTGCTGATCCTGTCAAAATTCATCTATATCAAATAAAGTGAGGGATTGAAAATGACACCTAAATATGTTATAATCAGTGGTGTTATTTCGATCGGCAGCTTTGAAACAGCAAACAAAAGCGGTCGCATATACCGGCCGATCCATACCGGTGGCAGCCTGAAAAGCTATATACGCCAGTGATAATTGGCTTCGACATGGCGCGCGGATAATTTCATTTGAATTTGGAGCCGCTCAACAAGGCAAATATCCGCCTGATAAAAATGCATGTCTCCCATTGTCTTTTCGGGAAAAACCGATTGAAAATGCCCAAAGGTGTGGTATAATTACTATAATAAATAAATCACACGCTCGACTTTAATGCGACACACCTTGATTTGCGCCGCCGAACCGATTGAGTGATAGCTACACAGGCTGACAATACAGCATTGTAACGCTCGCGCGGCATTGCAGCACGCCGGGCAACGCTATCTCAAAGGTCCCAATATAAAGGGGTTTGGCAATGCTCATGACCAGGTCGGCGATATGACATGCGCCGGCCGTATCGTTGTGCATGGCGATACCACCGGCGGCGCGGTTAAATGAAATGGCCGAGCACCATCTCGCGGCCGCACAGCCACCGCCGAGCATGGCATCGGCACGCAAACACGGGAGGCTGCAATAAAAATTATTAGAATATACCAAATCCAATAAATCCGGGAGAAACGACATATATGCAGCATATTTGCAGGCACCGGCCCTGCGACAGATTCGATGATAAACCGCATGAAGAGTGCGCAGTTTTCGGGGTATGTCTCTCCGGCAGCTATGAAGCTGCGGGACTTACCTACAACGCGCTTCTCTCTATGCAGCACAGGGGACAGGAAGGCACCGGAATTGCCGTTACCGTCGACAATCAAATAGCCCTGAACAAGGGAATGGGACTTGTCGGCGACGTGTTTGGCAGCGGCGGGCTTTCCCAACTCCCGAAAAGCTCGTCGGCGCTGGGTCACAACCGCTATTCAACATCAGGCAGCAAAAATGAATGCAATGTTCAGCCTTTCGTCACCGAATACCTTACGGGACGGCTTGCTGCGGCTCACAACGGCAATATCACAAACGCTGACGAGCTGCGCGAATGGCTGCGCAAACTCGGTGTCCGTTTCGAGGCCACCAGCGACAGCGAGGTTATCTCGTCGCTCGTTGCCTATTATACCGTAACGCTCGGCGATATAAGAGCGGGCGTAAAGAAAGCGGTGTCCGAGCTTCGCGGCGCATTTTCGCTTGTCATTTTGTGCGGCGACGGCAGGATTGTCGCGGTACGCGACGCCGACGGGTTCAGGCCGCTGTGCATCGGCACGGGCGAAAACGGCATAGCGGTTGCATCCGAAAGCTGTGCACTTGACGCAATAGATTTTAAATTCCTCCGCGACATCGCGCCGGGCGAGCTTGTCATTTTCGAGGACGGCAAGCTGTCAGTTTCTGAAATAGTGCTTGATAAGCGCACCCCGGATAACGGACTTTGCATTTTCGAGTATGTCTATTTCGCCCGCCCCGACTCAATTATAGACGGCGTGTCCGTATACGAGGCAAGATTTAATATGGGACGCACGCTCGCGCGCGAGCATCCGGCCGAAGCCGATGTTGTTTGCGGAGTGCCCGACTCCGGACTTGAGGCTGCGGCCGGATTTGCTGCGGAAAGCGGACTGCCGCTTGTTACCGGTTTTGTCAAAAACCGTTATCTTGGCAGAAGTTTTATATACCCCACTCAAGCACAGCGAAAAAAAATAGTTAAGCTGAAACTCAACCCGCTGCGGGCAAACATCGAAGGCAAACGGGTCGTACTTGTGGACGATTCGATTGTGCGGGGCACGACAAGCGAAAAGATTGTCACCTCGCTGCGCGAAGTCGGGGCAAAGGAAGTGCATCTGCGCATTTCGTCGCCGCCGTTCAGGCACGTGTGCCTATACGGCACCGACATTGCAAGCGAAGACGCTTTGATAGCAAATCACCTTACAACAGAACAGATCCGCGATAAAATCGGAGCCGACAGCCTTGGCTATATCAGCGTGCAGGGGCTTGTAGACGCCTGCGGAAAAGGAAAACCTTCGGAATACTTCTGTAAGCAGTGTTTCGTCCGCCGTCGCGGCTGATAGCGGTAAACCAAAACGGAGAATCGAAAGCAGATTGTATATGGCTGAAAAGAAAGCATACCTTATACTTGAAGATGGCCTGTGCCTTGAAGGTTATGCCTTCGGCGCGGAGAAGGAAACGACCGGCGAAGTCGTGTTTACAACCGCTATGACAGGTTATCTTGAAACGCTGACCGACAAAAGCTACTATGGACAAATCATAACGCAAACATTCCCGCTTATCGGGAATTATGGGGTTATACCCGAAGATTTTGAGGGGCAGAAAATCAGTGCGGTGGGCTACGTTGTCAGCGATTTATGCACGGCTCCCTCAAACTTCCGCTGCAAAGGCAAACTCGACGACTTTTTGCGCGAGCAGGGCGTGCCCGGAATCTATGGCATCGACACGCGCAGGCTGACGCTTCATTTACGCTCGCGCGGGACGATGAACGGGCGCATATCTTATACCCCTGAATATACTCCGGATATTGCGGAACATAAAATCAAAGACGCCCTTAAAAACGTTTCGGTCGCCTCGCCTGTTCCCGGACGGGGCGGCAATTTTAAAGTCGCCATGCTCGATTACGGGTATAAAGAAAATATCCGCCGCGAGCTTGAGGAAAGAGGTTGCAGCGTTACCATATTCCCGTACGATACATCCGCCGAAAATATAGCCGCATCCCGGCCGGACGGCATAGTGCTGTCAAACGGCCCCGGCAATCCTGCGGATAACACCATACCAATTGCCAACATGCAAAGGCTGTTTTTTGATACAGATATACCTATGTTCGGAATTTGCCTCGGGCATTTGATTTTAGCGCTTGCAGCCGGCTTTTCTACTGAAAAGCTCAAATTCGGGCACCGCGGCGCAAACCAACCGGCCAAAGACGTTGTCACCGGCCGCACATATATGACCACGCAAAACCACGGCTATGTGGTCACCGGCGACAGTGTGGCTCCCGAGATAGCACAAGTTCGCTTTGTTAACGTAAATGACGGCACAATCGAGGGACTGCAGTATAAGCGGAAACGAACTTTTTCGGTGCAGTTTCATCCCGAAGGCTGCGGGGGGCCGCGTGACACCTCGTTCCTTTTCGACGAATTTGTGAAGCTCATGGGGGAGTACAAAAGTGCCGAGAGATAAATCCATCAAGAAAGTAATGCTTATAGGCTCGGGGCCCATTGCCATCGGACAGGCGGCCGAGTTTGACTATGCGGGTACACAGGCCTGCCGCGTGCTGCGTGAGGAAGGCGTGGAGATTGTCCTTGTCAACTCCAACCCCGCAACAATCATGACCGACAGCGTCATGGCCGACAAAATATACATCGAACCGCTAACACTTGCCACAGTGCGCAGGATTATAGAAAAAGAGCGGCCGGACAGCATCCTGTCCGGAATGGGCGGCCAGACGGGTCTCACACTTTGCATGCAGCTTGCTCGCTCCGGCGTGCTCGAGAAATACGGCGTGCGGCTGCTCGGCAGCTCGCCGGAAACCATAGACAAAGCCGAGGACCGCAAGCTGTTCAAAGAGACCATGCAGTCCATCGGACAGCCTGTTATCCCCTCCGTCATCGCGACCAGCATGGAGGAGGCATACGATTTTGCCGAGGAAAGCGGCTTTCCCGTTATAGTCCGGCCGGCGTTCACGCTCGGCGGCAGCGGCGGCGGCATTGCCTACAGCCGTGCCGAGCTGACGGAGGTCGCGGCAAGCGGACTTGCAGCCTCGCCTATCGGACAGATTCTTGTCGAACGCTGCGTTGCCGGCTGGAAGGAAATCGAGTTTGAGGTCATGCGCGACAAAGCAGGCAACTCTATTGCCGTCTGCTCGATGGAAAACATCGACCCGGTGGGCATCCACACCGGCGACAGCATTGTCGTGGCGCCTGCGCTGACGCTCTCCGACCGCGAGTATCAGATGCTGCGTTCGGCTGCGCTCGACATTATCGAGGCACTGGGCGTGGAGGGCGGCTGCAACTGCCAGTTCGCGCTCAATCCAAACAGTTTTGAGTATGCTGTAATAGAGGTCAACCCGCGCGTTTCGCGGTCGTCGGCGCTCGCCTCGAAAGCGACCGGCTATCCAATCGCAAAAGTCGCGACCAGAATCGCGCTGGGCTACACGCTCGACGAAATTAAGAACGTTGTAACCGGTAAAACCTGTGCCGCATTCGAGCCTGCGCTCGACTATGTCGCCGTTAAGCTGCCGAAGTGGCCGTTTGACAAGTTTGTTTATGCCAGCCGCGAGCTTGGCACTCAGATGAAGGCGACCGGCGAGGTAATGAGCATATCCGACACATTCGAGGATGCGCTGCTCAAAGCTATCCGAGGCTCTGAAACGGGTCGCCGCACGCTTGATGCGCCAGAGTATGCCGGCATATCCGACAAAAAGCTCAGGCAGCTGCTTATTTATGGCACGGACGAGCGTATATACGTTATCGCCGAGGCTATAAGGCGTGGCTATTCGAACGACGAGCTTTATGAGCTGACAAAAATCGACCGGTTCTTCCTACAGAAATTCCGTAACATTGTAGAGGGCAAAGTTCGCTCCGGCAAGCCAGTGTATCGCATGGTGGATACCTGTGCGGGTGAATTTGAAGCCGAAACTCCCTATTTCTATGCCGTCCGCGACGGAGACGGGCGCTATGCTGACGAGGCGGGCGAGTTTGTCGCACGCAGCAAAAAAGAGCGCGTTATTGTAATCGGCTCCGGCCCCATCAGAATCGGCCAGGGCATTGAGTTTGACTATGCCTGTGTGCGCTGTGTGGTCGCGCTCAAGGAAATGGGTTACGAGACGGTAGTTATAAACAACAATCCCGAAACCGTCTCAACTGACTTCGACATTTCCGACCGCCTGTATTTCGAGCCGCTTACAATCGACGACGTCATGCGGGTTATCGAAATCGAAAAACCGCTGGGCGTTATCGTCGCATTCGGCGGCGGCACATCGGTAAAGCTTGCAAAGCAGCTTGAGGCGCACGGTGTGCGTATACTCGGCACCGGTGCGGAAGCAATCGATATTTGCGAGGACCGCGAGCGGTTTGACGCGCTGCTCGAGTCGCTTAATATTAAGCGGCCGAAGGGGTACTCTGTAACAAACGAGGAAGAAGCGCTGCGCGCAGCCGAAGAGCTCGGTTATCCCGTACTTATGCGTCCCTCTTATGTTCTCGGCGGACAAAATATGATAATTGCATACGGAGTGGACGACGTTGTCGAATACTCGCGCATCATATTTTCACAGCGCCAGGACAGGCCGGTGCTCATTGACAAGTATATGAGCGGGCTTGAAATAGAGGTCGACGCGCTGTGTGACGGAAAAGAGGTACTGCTGCCCGGAATTATGGAGCATGTGGAGCGTTCGGGCATCCACTCCGGGGACAGCATCGCCATTTATCCCGCTATTCACGTCAGCGAGGAGATGGCTAACCGCATATTAGATGAAACCAAGAAAATCTGCCTTGCGCTTAACGTACGCGGTCTGATAAATGTGCAGTATCTAATCAGCGGCGATGAGCTGTATGTAATTGAGGTTAACCCCCGCGCATCGCGTACGGTTCCATACCTCAGCAAGGTTACCGGCGTGCCTATGTGCACTATTGCAACGCGCATCAGCATGGGCGATACACTTGCCGATTGCGGCTACAGCGGCGGAATAGCGCCGATTCCGCCCTATTTTGCTGTAAAAGTTCCGGTGTTTTCGTTTGAAAAGCTGTCGGGCGTCGACACTCAGCTTGGCCCCGAAATGAAATCCACCGGCGAGGTGCTTGGAATCGGCCGCGACATGCGCGAGGCGCTTTACAAAGGTCTGGTTGCAGCAGGCTATAAAATGAAACGCAAAGGCGGAGTGCTGTTTACGGTGCGCGACTCTGACAAGAGCGAAATCGCGGCAATCGCGAGAAAATTCCGTGTGATGGGTCTCAGGCTTTATGCTACATCGGGCACGGCAATGGAAATCCGCGCGGGTGGGATGCCGGTGACCGTTTTAAACAAAATCAGTGAAAATCCGTCTGATAACCCGATGACGGCACTTGACAGCGGGGAAATTTCCTATATAATTTCTACATCGGCAAAAGGCCGTAACCCCGCATTTGACGACGTGAAAATACGCAGGCGTGCGGTGTCGCTCGGCATTCCATGCCTGACTTCCATAGATACCGCCAATGCACTGGCGGACAGCTTACAAAGCGGCTATCACGAGGAGAATATAAGTTTGATAGACATCAACGACGATATCAAATCGATAAAAGCGGATAGGGGCGTTTAATTGTTATGAAAAGAACCAAGTATGTATTTGTAACCGGCGGCGTTGTTTCTGGGCTCGGCAAGGGCATAACCGCCGCATCGCTTGGCAGATTGCTCAAGCAGCGCGGTCTTAAGGTCGCGGCACAGAAACTTGATCCATATATGAACGTCGACCCGGGCACGATGAGCCCTTATCAGCACGGCGAAGTTTTCGTTACCGACGACGGTGCGGAGACCGACTTGGACCTGGGCCATTACGAGCGTTTTATCAATGAGAATCTCAACAAATATTCCAACCTGACCTCCGGCCGGGTATACTGGAATGTACTACAGCGCGAACGTGAAGGCGGATACCTGGGCCAAACCGTTCAGATCATTCCCCACATTACAAACGAAATCAAAGACTTCATACGCGCAGGCGCAGAAATCAGCGGTGCCGATGTGCTTATCACCGAAATAGGCGGAACCATCGGCGATATTGAAAGCCAGGCGTTTCTGGAGGCTATACGCCAAATTTCGATAGAGGAAGGCCGCGAAAACTGTCTTTTCATACACGTTACGCTTGTACCGTACCTGCGCGCCTCGCAGGAGCATAAATCAAAGCCTACCCAGCACTCTGTAAAGGAGCTTCAGGCATCGGGAATCACGCCGAACATTATCATCACGCGCTCGGACGAGCATATTGACGACGAAATAAAAGAAAAAATCGCTCTTTTCTGCAATGTAAGGCGCGACTGCGTGATTGAAAACGTCACGCTTCCCTGCTTATATGAGGCGCCGCTCATGCTGCATGAAAACGGGCTCGACCGCGTGGTCTGCCGCGAGCTGGGCATCGATTGCCACGAGCCCGACCTCACAAGCTGGCGCGCAATGATCGAGAAAATTAAAAACATTGACAAAACCGTTAAAATTGCAATTTGCGGCAAGTATACTAAACTGCATGACGCGTATCTTTCGGTAATCGAGGCTCTTCGCCATGCAGGCTATGTATACGGTGCCGATATAGATATAATGTGGGTTGACAGCGAAAACGTCACCGACGAAAATGCAGCCCACATATTTAACGAAGCCCAAGGTATCCTTATCCCCGGCGGATTCGGCGACCGCGGCGTCGAGGGTATGATTTCGGCCGCAAAATACGCGCGCGAAAACAATGTGCCGCTGTTCGGAATCTGCCTCGGTATGCAGGTTATGTCGATTGAATTCGCGCGCAATGTCTGTGGTCTTGCGGGCGCAAATTCCACCGAATTTGACCCGAACACTCCCTATCCCGTTATCGCGCTCATGGAAAATCAGCAGAACATCACCAAAAAAGGTGGCACGATGCGTCTCGGCTCATATCCTTGCGCTATCGTAAGCGGTACGCTCATGGCATCGGCTTATGGCCGCTCGCTTACCCATGAACGCCATCGCCACCGCTATGAGTTCAACAACGATTGCCGCGAATTGTTTGTAAAGCATGGTATAGCACTCAGCGGCACGTCTCCCGACGGTAGCCTAATCGAAGCAATAGAGCACAAAACTCACCGTTTTTATCTCGGAGTGCAGTTCCATCCTGAATTTCTCAGCCGCCCGGACAAAGCACACCCGCTGTTCTGCGAGTTTGTCGGCTCGGCTCTGGGCGTAGCCGGCAACAGCGATAAAAAGTGAGACCGCTTTACTTCACCGGGGGCCGCATGGCCCCCGTAACATATAATTGAGGTTTTCAGGGTTGCGTTTTTCCTGTATAGACGTATATAATAATTATGATATTATAGTAGTCGACAATGCATGGTCATGTCGCTTTACATGCTACCGACTTTAAACGGGTAACCTGATATGAAAGACGGATTTGTAAAAATTGCGCTCGCGGTTCCGCCGCTGCGTGTCGCAGACTGCGAGTTTAATATAGGCGAGGCTATCAGGCTCGCACATGCCGCAGCCGAAGGCGGCGCGCTCGTCGCGCTGTTCCCCGAGCTTTGCGTGACCGGATACAGCTGCTCCGACCTTTTTTTCCACTCCGCACTGCTCGATGCCGCCGAGAATGCGCTTTCCTCGTTTGCAGAGGCAACCGCACAGCTTAATACGCTTTATTTTATCGGCGTACCTGTGCGCGTGGCGGGAAAGCTTTATAACTGCTGCGCGGCAGTACATCGCGGGCGGCTGCTTGCACTCGTGCCCAAGACCTCGCTGCCCAACTATAACGAGTTTTACGAGACGCGCCAGTTCACTTTTTCACCCCAAAAAACCGTGGAAATAGAGTTTGCCGGCCAGCGCTGCCTGTTCGGTACAAAAATACTGTTTGAGCATACAAAGCTGCACGAGCTTGTCATCGGTGCCGAGATTTGCGAGGATTTGTGGTGTCAAACACCGCCTTCCGCTATGCATTGTGCAGCGGGCGCGACTTTGATTTGCAACATTTCAGCGTCGCCCGAATCGGTGGGCAAACCCGAGTACAGGCGCGATCTTACCCGCATGCACTCGGGCAGGCATATCTGCGCCTATGCTTATACCTCGTCGGGACCGGACGAGTCGACGACCGACCTTATCTACTCGGGCCATGCTTTTATCTGCGAATACGGCTCGATTATTGCTGAAAATCCGCCGTTTGGCGGCGCAGAGCTGACATTTGGCGAAATCGACGTCAAACGCATCGACTATGAACGCCGCCGGCAGTCAAATTATAAATGCGGCTACAATGCCGACTATGTCTATGTTCCGTTTGACACCGAGCTGCGGGAAACTGTGCTCTGTCGGCGCTTTGACCGCATGCCGTTTGTGCCCGAAGACCGCGCCGACCGCTACCGCCGCTGCAGTTTTATCCTTGAGATGCAAGCCGCAGCTCTTGCAAAACGCCTGCGCCATACCAATGCAAAAACTGCTGTTGTGGGCGTTTCCGGCGGTCTTGACTCCACGCTTGCGCTTATTGTCATTGTACACGCGCTCGACAGGCTTGGCAGACCGCGCACCGACGCACTTGGAATCTCAATGCCTTGCTTTGGCACCGGCACGCGTACAAAAAACAACGCCGAAAAACTGTGCAAACTCCTCGGCGTCAGCTTCCGCGAGATACCTATTGACAAATCTGTTACCCAGCACCTTGAGGATATTGGTCACGACGGCAAAACCTTTGACGTGACGTTCGAGAACGCTCAGGCACGCGAGCGCACTCAGGTGCTCATGGACATCGCCAACCAAACGGGCGGACTTGTGGTCGGCACCGGCGACCTGTCCGAGATGGCGCTGGGCTGGTCGACCTACGGCGGCGACCATATATCCATGTATGCTGTCAACTGCTCGGTTCCAAAAACGCTTGTACGCCATCTCGTTGCATATTATGCAGACACCTGCGGCAATAGTGAGCTTGCCGAAACACTGCTTGACATCCTCGACACGCCCGTCTCCCCCGAGCTTATCCCCTCAAAAGAAGGCGAGATTTCACAGCGCACCGAGGAGATTTTAGGCGAGTACGAGCTGCACGATTTCTTCCTTTATTATATGATCCGCTGCGGGTACGACCCGGCAAAGACGCTTCGCATTGCAAAGCTGACATTTGCCGGCGTCTATAATGAGACACATATCGAAAACACACTGCGACTTTTTGTGCGTCGCTTTTTCAGCCAGCAGTTCAAACGCTCCTGCACGCCCGACGGCGTAAAGCTTGGCACCGTTTCGCTTTCGCCGCGCAGTGACTGGCGCATGCCGTCGGATGCGTCTCCCGCCGCTTGGATGTCGCTGTTGTAAATCATGTTTACATCCGCAGAGGGTAAGCGTCTTTCGCCGGAGCGCAGCCAACCCCTCTGCGGAAATTATTTGGATTTTTATAGCACACAACTCGAAAGGACTTGACACATGAAACGTATAGTTTCGATTGGCCTTGCACTAACACTATTGGCAGGCTCGATTGCGGCCTCGGGCTGCGGAGAAAAAGACGGCACATCGCCGGTAACCGAAACCACAGCAGCCGAAACAACCGCGCCGGCCGAAACCCAAGCCGAAACCGAACCTCCCGTCGATACCGACCTGCAAAGGGCGGAGACGGTATTTGACGCGTTTATAAAACAGTATTATGACAAAGGCAAGTTTAAAAACGCCGACTTTTGGGACAATGCCGAGATTTTTGAAACTGTTATCGATGCATACGAGGTCACTCGCGACGAAAAATATCTTTTCTATATAAAAGAAATATCCGACGCAACCCTCGGTGCGTACGGCAAAAAGTGGACCTGGAACGAGTATAACGACGATATTATGTGGCTTTGCATTGCCTATTCCCGCGCCTATCTTTTGACCGGCGAAGCGGACTATCTGCGCTATGCGAAAATAAATTTCGACTCGGTCTGGCAGCGCGCATACAGCGAGGATTTGGGCGGCGGGCTCTGGTGGCGCACCGACAATCAAACCAAAAACTCGTGCGTTTGCGGGCCGGGTGCAATAGCAGCCTGTCTTTTGGGCAAAGCCACCGGCAACGAGGAGTATTACGCCAAAGCCAAACTGGTACTCGACTGGCAGATCGAAAACCTCTACCAAGCCGGTCTGGGCAAAGTTTACGACGCAATCGACATTAAAGGCAACATAAACAAATGGTCGTCTACATATAACCAGGGCACTTTTATCGGCGCCTGCATGCTGTATTACCAGTACAGCGGCGACGAATCATATTTAAATAAAGCCAAAAAAGCCGCGCAATACGCGATGAGGACGATGTACGAATACGGCGTGATGAACAACGAGACCGAGGGCGGCGACCTCATCGGGTTTAAGGGAATCCTCACCCGCTGGATAAGCAGATATGCGGTTTTTGTCGGCGACGGGGAAATATTCGAATGGCTCCGCCGCAATGCCGACGCCGCCTGGAATAACCGCAACTCGAAAAATCTTATCTGGACGGCATGGGGTACAAAGACCTCCGAAAAAATCGCGCAATACGACGTGTTTGGCATGAGCACCGCCGTGGCGCTATTTTTCAACACGATGCTAGAAAGAGAGCTTGACGAAATAGCTGAAAAAAAGTAAAAAACACCGCGAAAACAGCTTTATTACAGCAGAAGTTCATAAAGATTCATCTGTAAAACAGCAAGCTTCGGTGCGGAACAGCTCCGGCCTGCCTTCGTGGTGCAGGCCGGCTATTTCTTTTTGCAGAGGGCAAATCTTTTTGCGGTCGGAGGACTCCGCCGGGCGTATTGTAAACTCCATTGCCTCACCTTTTTCTTAAAATATCAAGCGTGTGATGCGAGATGCCCGTCATATCAGGCCGCTCGCAAATGTTAAAGTTGTATTTCATGTACCATGCAAATGTGTCGTCGTCAAGCCTGTCGATAAACTCTTTGAAATAATTTGTATACATATCGGTGCCGACGAAATGCAGGCGCTCGACGTCCAGCCGCGCGGCCAGCGCGTCTATCTCCACACGGCGATAAAGCTCGAAAAGCTCGATCGGTGTTGATGTGGTCCGATTCGGGGTCAAGCAACCCCGCATCAAGCACTTTTTTAAGGTTGCCTTTTACAAAACAATACCCTATTATCGAAGGATCGCTCATGCAGTAGGCAACAAACATAACACCGCCGCGCTTTGTCACACGATACGCCTCGTCCATCGCAGCATGTTTGCTTTTGTCGTCCAAAAGATGATACATCGGCCCCATCAGCAGCGTAATGTCGTATGTGTCCGACTCTATAAAGTCGAGGCAAACGGCATCTGCCTGCCAAATCGTCACGCCCTCGCCGGGCTGCGTGTTTGCGCGGAACTTTTCAATGTTGTGCTCTATAAGCTCGACGGCGTCAACTTCGTAGCCCTGCCTTGCGTAGTGGTGCGAATATATCCCCGTACCCGCACCGATGTCGAGAATTTTCATGCCGGGTCGCAGGTATTTGTCTATATACCTCACCGTGGTGAGAAACTCGACGCATCCGTGACGCGAACGCAGCCTTGCGTCCTCGTCGTGGGATTGGTAATAGCTGTTTAGTGCCTCAATTAAGTCCATTTTTCCTTCTCCTCCGGTAAAAATAAAAACGGCACGGCTCCGTTAGCGGCGAAACCGTGCCTAAAAACACTCATTCATTGCGCTATGCGCCCAAAAATGAACATGAGGAGGCAAGCCCGCCGCCAATGTCTAAATACCAATAGCCGGCGCGCCCGATATAACCGTCGGAAAGCATAATGCTGCTAAAAACAATGCATTTCATCCGACAGCCCTCCTTATAATTTTTTCCAGTATAGCAACGCCGCTTTTATTTGTCAAGCGAAGCGGTGATTTTTTACTTGGTTTTTAATTTTCACTTGACATGCCCCGATTTAGCGTGATAAAATATCGGCGCGGTGAATTTGTTTTTCACCATGGTGAAATTTTGTAACCGGCACACTCCTTGTTGATATAAACTTTATATACTGCCGAAAGGAGCCAATTATGCCGACCATTATAATCCGCAATAAAAACGTCGTGCGGGGCATGGCCGGCGACGGAGAGAAAACAGCCGAGCTTTGGGAACGGTTTTATGAAAGAGGTTGAACTTCACCCGTTTGAGCATGACGAGTCGTGCGCATACAAAATCCGCGTTTACAGCAAGGACGGCGGCGGCTGCCTGTGCCATGTCGGATACGCTGTTTCGGGCGGAGAGCCGGCAGAGCCTTTACGGACTATGTGCTGCCTCCCACGCACTATGCCTCGTTTGACGTTGTTGTCGAAAACGGTTACGACAGCGAAAACGTAAAATGGACGCATGGCTTGCCTCAAACGAGGAAGGATGGGTTCAGACCTGTGACGAAAATGGCAACTTTGTTGCGGTAGAGTATTATACCGAGCGGTTTGACACGGAAGGAATTGTCGAAATCCGGGTGCCGGTACATAAATAAGCGACATGACAGTATTAATGCCGCTTTTGACGGTGCTGTGTTAAGAAATAACAAACATAAAACAACGATAGGAACATGGTAATATGAAATCGGGGCATGCTAAAATTTTGGAAAGTGCTAAGACCGGTGGGGAGTTTTGCCTTTTCTTAGCTGCCGTAAGCTGAGCCATGCACTTTGTCGATGCAAAGGGGATTTTATCCCCGAAAAACGGAATGAATATCTACCGCGGCTGCACGCACGGATGCATATACTGCGACAGCCGCTCGGAATGTTACGGTTTTACCCACGATTTCGAAGATGTCCAGGTCAAGCGCAACGCGCCCGAGCTGCTTGACGACGCGCTCCGCCGGAAAAGAAGGCCGGCAATGATTGCAACCGGCTCCATGTGCAACCCCTACCAGCCCTGCGAAGCCGAGCTCGGCATTATGCGGCGCTGTCTCGAGATTATTTTGCGCCACCGATTCGGCGTGGCGGTGCATACAAAATCCGACCTCGTACTGCGCGACCTCGACCTGCTATGCGCTATAAACGAGCGCACGCGCTGCGTCGTGCAAATGACGCTGACCACTTATGACGAGGAGCTATGCCGCAAAATTGAGCCCCGCGTTTGCACCACAAAAAAGCGATACGAGGTGCTGAAAACCCTTGCCTCCCATGGCATCCCGACCGTAGTTTGGATGATCCCGGCACTGCCGTTTATAAACGACACCGAGGAAAACTTGCGCGGGCTGCTCCACTACTGCTTTGACGCCGGAGTAGCGGCAATTTTGACGTTCGGATTCTGCGTTACATTGCGGCGCGGCGACCGCGAGTATTTTTATGCCGCGCTGGACAGGCTGTTTCCGGGACTTAAAAAGCGGTACATTGCGACATACGGCAACTCTTATGTTTGCCCGTCGCCTAATTCCGACAAGCTGTATGCTATTTTAAAGCGGGAGTGCGAAGTTCGGGGCATTTTATACAACACCGACGCCGTGTTTCGTTTTATCGGCGAGTTCCCCTCTGTCGACGACGGGCAAATAACGCTGTTTTAAGCCCGCAACTAATACTTGCGGTGCGCTTATGAAACTTTGATGACAACTTTCGGAAGGACTTTATATGCCTATTAAAAAACTGATTCTTTCATCTCTTTTCGCTGCGCTTATTGCGGCCGGCGCATGGATTTCGGTGCCCGCCGCGGTACCGTTTACGCTTCAAACCCTCATGGTCTTCCTTGCCTTAGGCCTTCTTGGCGGCAAATACGGCACCGCCTCTGTCGCCGTCTATATAGCGCTCGGCGCGGTCGGTCTGCCGGTATTTTCCGGGTTCCGATCAGGGATCGGCGCACTGCTCGGCAGCACCGGCGGATATATCGTCGGATTTTTTGGCGCCGCACTTTTATACTGGCTGATAACCCACTTTTTTGGCCGGAAAATCTATGTAATCTCGATTGCCATGGCAGCCGGCATGCTGCTCTGCTATACAATCGGAACGGCGTGGTTTACGGTTGTCTACTCCGCCTCTGCCGAGCCTGTTTCGGTTTTCACAGTGCTATCATGGTGTGTTTTCCCTTTTATAGTTCCTGACGCACTCAAAATCGCGCTTGCAGTATTTTTAACGAAAAAAATACAAAAGCATGTAAAACTGTTTAAAGATTAACGCGCCGCCCGAGTGGCGGCGCGTTAATTGTTTTTCAGGGGTGCCCGGCAAATTTGTGTCGCCCTGCACCGCCAAAGTAGCGGTGCTTTTTTATCTGTATTCAAACAAGACCTCGTATAGTTCTGCATCGGTTGCTCCGAGCACAGAGGACTCAAGAATTTGTGCTGTCGAATCGCCTTGAGCGTGATTTTGCACAAGTGTGGCGGCCGACAACTCGATAAACTGAATTGCATTTTGCGCGCCGGATTCGCATACCGCCACGTTATGCTTTTTCAGTTCCGCAATTAGCGATTTTACTATCGAGCGTTTGTCTTTAAGTGATCTGCACCACGGTGCGCGCAGCCTGAAGGTGACGAAAAGTACTTTCATGCAGGTTTTTTGTCTGTCAGCATTCGATAACTTTTATATAAAATGTCCTTGTTCTTGGCCCGTCAAATTCACAAAAGTAAGTGTCCTGCCACACACCGAGCAGCGGTCTTCCATTTGCAATCGGAACAACAGCAGAGCTGCCCACCGCACTCGCCTTCAGATGTGCGGCCGAATTGCCCTCGTCGTGCCTGAAGGCCGGCAGGCGCGGGAAAGCATTTGCCAGCCCCAAAAGTATGTCCTGCACGACATGCGGGTCGCTGTTTTCGTTAATCGTGATCCCTGCGGTTGTATGCGGACAGTATACAACGCAAATGCCGTCCGTAACTTTGCTCTGCGCTATTGCCTCCTTAACCTGCTTTGTTATGCTTATCATAGCCTCGGCAGGCGTTTCGAGTTTATGTTCGAATATCATCGTCCTGAAATCCTCCGAAACTTTTTACGGATTATACCACAAGCGAGCGTATAATTCAATAATAATTATGTTAATATAAGGCATTTGTTTCACAATAAGTAAAATAGGACAGGCAAATGCCTGTCCATAGCTTGTAATATTCTGTTCAGCTCTCAAGCTGTTTACCGAGAAAGTTTGCGGCGGTCTGAATAAGCTTTATCTCGGTTTCCTTGTTGCGGGACGTGTCGTTCTCTGTTTCCATAGGCGCCAGCGAAACGACGCATCCTATAACGTCTCCTTCGGTAATAATAGGCATCGCGCAAGATATATAATATGACGTGGAGTCTTCGACGGCAACTTGCGCGCGCTCGCCAGGGGTATGGACATACAGCGTACGCGCTTCGGTTATGGCCTCAAGATCGGACGATACGCGACGGTCGGCAAACTCTTTCTTTGGTACACCGGCGCATGCGACGATGCTGTCACGGTCGGCTATCAGCACAGACAGCTCGCATGTTTTATACAGTGTATCGGCATACTGCGATGCAAAAGTTGTAAGTTCGCCGATGGGCGAATATTTTTTGAAAATAACTTCACCTTCGCGGTCTGTATATATCTCAAGCGGATCACCGTCGCGTATTCTCATGGTACGACGAATTTCTTTGGGTATTACGACGCGCCCCAGATCATCTATCCTTCTGACAATTCCGGTTGCTTTCATTATATTTTCCCCTCTGTGTGAAACATTAACCGACGGAAACATAAAGCATTCCCGCCGATAGTAGTTTTTACATTATTGAGTAGTTTTATACCGCCTGCGGATGAGATAACTGTAAATTGTGCAAAAGGTAAAAACATTAGTATAGCGAATAAAACAATTAAGAAGTATTGACATGTTTGGGGCTGCGTGATAGTATAACTTTGTAAATTATAGCCTAACGGGAGGACGCTCCATGAAAGCCCAAAAATTTATCGCAATGCTGCTTGTCTTGTCATTTTTGGCTGCGCTTTTTGGCTGCGCCGACAAAGCGAGCGGAGGCGGCGACAAATCCGCTTCTACTACAGAAAATATACCCGAAGAAACGACCGGTTATACGCTCGATCTTCCCGAAACTAACATGGACGGTAAAATATTCACGTTTCTTACCACAAACTGGCCCGGCGAAGATATTTGGACAATGAACGAAATAACAATCGAGGAACAGGACGGCAGCGCGGTAAACGACGCGATGTATCTGCGTAATGTAAACGTGCAAAGCCGGTTTAACTGCACCATAGGTGAGCGCAACATTCCTTCTTTTATAGATGCGGTAAACGAGCTGTATAAGTCTATCCAGGCCGGCGACAACGCCTATGACATTTTCATCCCGCGCATGCAGGCGCTTACCACGCTGATTGTCAAGGACATGATAATCGACCTTAAAAAGCTCGGCTATATAGATTTTACGAAGCCGTGGTGGGACGCGAGAGCTGTCGAAGACCTGGCGCTTGCAGGCAAGAATTTCGGCGCAAACAGCTATATGACCACAATGGACAAAGGTGCGATTTCGACTTTTGTATTCAACAAGGAGCTGATGAAGGACTACAATATAACTCCGCCGTATGACTATATTCTTGAAGGCTCTTGGACGATAAATAAAATGGCTGAGCAAATCAAGGCTGTCTCAAGCGACCTCGACGGCAACGGCCAGATGAACGAAAACGACCTTTACGGCCTCCTTTATCAGCGCGACACACTTCACGACCTGCTGATTGCCTCGGGAGAATCGGTCGCAAAGAAAGACGCACAAGACCTGCCCTATGTGTCGCTTAACACCGACAGTGCAATCTCCAAAATCCAGCACATGTTCACGATTCTTTACGATACCTCCACTTGTTTTAATGTGATGACACTTCCCGGCGACTTCAACGTAGGCATGAACAACATGTTCCAAAACAACCAGGGCCTTTACATGTGGATCCGCATGGTCAACATAGTTCCTCTGCGCACCATGGAGGCCGATTTCGGTATTGCGGTAGTGCCAAAATTTGACGATTCTCAGAAAGAATATTACAGCACCGTCAATCCCTACACCGGCATTTTCATCTGCGTGCCCATTACCAACCCCGACACCGACTATACCGGCATGTTTCTTGAAGCCATGGCTTATGAGGGCTATGTCAATGTTCGTCCCGCCTATTATGACACACTGCTCACCGGCATAATAGCCCGCGACAACGAGTCGTCGCAAATGCTCGACATACTGTTTGCCAACCGCCGGTATGACCTTGGGCTTATCCTCGACATGGGCGACCTGCGCAGCTTTATCTACATGGTAATGACCTATGACACCAACATTGTTTCATACGTTGAAAAGCGGCTTAGACTTGCAAATAAGGATATTGAAAAGCTCACCCAAGCGCTCCTTGAAAATTCCGATTAACAAAACCGCCCCCCGCATATATTGTTGCGGGGGCGGTACTTTCTGCATACATTACAAAAACCTTATAAGGGTTGACATTTTAATAAATGTATGATATGATGATTTTATAATTAAATAAAGAACCGTCGATGCTATGCATGGAAGGGCTTTAGACTATTCTACTGAAAGGTTAGCGATATGAAGAAAGCCGCTTCCGTTTTTTTGCGCGCTGAAATAACGAGAGAAGATATAGAAAATATAATAGACTGGCTTGAAAATGAAGCTGTCACGCAATATCTCGAGGACGGACTCGATACCGTCGATATGCTGCGCGGGATGACCGAATACGTACCGGAACACCTTTATACAATAATGCTCAATGACAATGGCATGTTTTATATAATTGACGGCACCATCGATGAAGACGAGGAGCCGATTCCCGTAGGATTTCTGCGGCTTGATGAATACGAACACAACAGATACGAGCTTGTCTTCGCCGTAGGGCGTGAGGATATGTGGGGAAACGGACTTGGTAAAGCCGCAGTTCGCGATGCGCTTTCGATAGCTTTTTTCGAGCTGAGAGCGGACAATGTGCGCGCACTTGTCCGACGCGAAAATATACGCTCGGCCCGCGTGCTAACCGGCAGCGGCTTTCTGCCGGATTGTAGCGGCGACAGACATATGGAGTATTCGCTTACTTTAAAAGACTATCTCAAACATCTTCAAAAACTCCAAGCGATGTAAAACTCTTTTTTAGGCGGTGATTTGCGCGGTGACGTTACACTCACCGATTTCGCTAATTCGTAAGCTTTTTTCAATACTATATCCGCCGCGCTGTCTTTGCTGCGGCAAGCTTTTGCCCGGCGAGTCTCCACTCTGCCCCGCCTGCTCAGAAACCTGGGGCGGCGAGCGGAAAAAAGCGGCATCTCCCCGCGCAGACGGCGTGCTGTATCTTGCCCCGTATACGAAAAGCCGCAGCGTTACCAGAAGGCTTGTGCTGCGTGCAAAAAATTCAAACGAGCGCAGACTTTATTTATTTCTTGCAGGAGAGCTTGCAAAGCTGCTTTCGCAGCGCAGCATCTCGGCGGATTTTGTCGCCGGCGTGCCACGCTCACCCTCGGTCGTTCGCAATACCGGTGTCGACCAGTCGAGCCTGCTTGCACGCGCACTTGCAAAAACCGCCGGCTCCCGATATATCAATGCTCTCAAGCGCCGGCGTAAAGCCCGGGTGCAAAAGATGCTTGACGCCGCCCGTCGCGCCGATAATGCCGCATTGGCATACAGGCTCGCCCGCAAAGCGGGAAAACATCTGGCAGGACGCACTGTTGTCCTTGTCGACGATGTTGCAACAACCGGCTCCACATTTTCAGCCTGCGAGAAGCTGCTTTACCACGCGGGTGCGGCGCGCGTATTTAAAGTTGCGGTCGCAGCAACCGAGCGTACGGTATACAAAAATTAAGCGGTGTTTTGCACCGGTGGCTTGACGGCATTTTTCGTTTAAGCACAAAACAGGGTCGGGTTTTTCCCGGCCCTTTATTGTTGCTTTTTGCCGGACTGCATTTTTCGCTGGTGGATTTCGGTCATTTAGCATATCCCAATTATACAGAGTGGTTTTGCGGTATAAAGCTCGGCTATATTTATCATATTAAGGTTGGATTCTGTCCAAAGAAAAATAATTTATCATTGGAGCACCAAGCTGTCATATACGCTGCCGTCCGAAAGCCTTTTCCACTCAAAGCACCTGCCCTCGAGTGTCATGTAGGAAAAGTCGCTGCCCTCTTTCGGTATCGAAAGCGAGCCGGGGTTGAGCAGCCAAACTCCGCATATGTTTTCTTTTGCGGGTATGTGCGTGTGACCATAGAACACGACATCACAGCCACTGAAATCAGCCTTGTCAAGATGGTGGCCGTGCGTCGCAAGTATGGTCAGTCCGCTTATATCAAATCGCTTTTCGGCGGTGAGCACATCAAACTCAAGCACCATGCCGTCCACTTCGGCATCGCAGTTTCCGCGCACGCTGTCTATACGCTCAAACCGGCTGTTGAGCATCTCGATGACGCGCTTTGGCTCATATCCGGGCGGAAGGTCGTTGCGAGGGCCATGGTAAAGAATATCGCCGAGCAAAAGCAGTCGCTCCGCGCCCTCCGAATCCCATCGCATTATAAGCTCTTCACAGCGTTTTGCATCGCCGTGAAGGTCGGAAGCAATAAGAATTTTCATTTCAAATTATCCTTTGATTGTTATGGCAAGTTGTGTTATAATACTGATACAGAATCTGCATGGCTATATTATACCATGCTCTGCTGCCTGATGAGTGAAAACTCTTTTAATTTTCCGCAATACGTATTAGCTGGTGCAATATTGAGGAATATTAAACATATCAAGCTAAATGAGGCAATAGATAATGAAAAACAGCGGCAAGAAAATAACAATTGCATTTTTTGATACAAAACCCTATGACCGCGAGCGGTTTGACTTGATCGCACCCGAGTATGGATTCCGGCTCAAATATATCGAAAGCAAGCTCGGCCCTGAAAGTGCGGTTATTGCCGAGGGCTGTGACGGTGTCATTGCGTTTGTAAACGACACAGCCGATGCGGAAACCATTGACAAGCTTTATGACATGGGCATACGTGTGCTTGCTTTACGCTGCTCAGGTTATAACAACGTCGATTTTAAAGCTGCATACGGGAAAATTCATGTTCTGCACGTGCCCGGTTACTCGCCTTATGCCGTTGCCGAGCATACGATGGCACTTCTGCTCGCGCTCAACCGCAAAATCCACCGCGCGTATAACCGCACGCGCGACCATAACTTCTCAATAGTGGGCTTCACCGGTTTCGACATGTACGGAAAAACTGTCGGTGTTATCGGCACAGGCCGTATCGGCAGGGTGTTTATCGACATCTGTCGCGGATTTGGCATGAATATTATCGCGTATGACCCTTTCCCCGCGACCGACAGCGGCATAGAGTATGTCGAGCTTGACGAGCTGTTTACCAGATCCGACATAATCTCGCTGCACTGCCCTCTGACAAAAGACACTCATCATATCATCGACGAGCGCGCGCTTTCGCTGATGAAAGACGGTGTATTTATTATCAACACCTCGCGCGGCGCGCTAATCGATACCGAAGCACTGCTCGAGGCGATAAAGAGCCGTAAGGTCGGCGCCGTCGGTCTTGACGTGTATGAGGAAGAAGCCGACTTTTTCTACGAAGACATTTCGGGTGATATACTCGAAGACGACAAGCTCGCGCGCCTGCTCACGATGCCTAACGTGCTGGTGACCGCTCACCAAGCATTTTTGACCCGCGAAGCGCTGGACAACATCGCGCGCACCACACTCGATAACCTCAAAGCGTTCTTTGCTGACGAGCCGCTGCCCAACGAAATCTGCTACTATTGCGGTAAAATTGAGACCTGCAACCGACTGCACAAAGAGCGCTGCTTTTAATTCATCTTTGGAAGGACAACATGTATACTGCATCTAAAATTTACAAAGACGTTTCAAAAGAAGAAGCACAGACAATAATTTCCCACCATTTTCCGGGCGCAAAGATAGTAGAATATACGCCCGTCGGCGGCGGGCTGTTTAACACTACCTACAAAGTTGTCACAGACAAGCTATCGCAAGCACTTGTGCTGCGTGTCGGGCCGGTCAACCGCGAGCTGCTTTTGCCCTACGAGCGACACCTCATGGACGCCGAGGCACATGTTAATCAGCTTCTCACCGAAGCCGGCATACCGACGCCAAAGCTTGTCGCATGCGACACGACAAAAACCGTCATCGACCGCGACTATATGATAACCGAGTACATGGACAGCGTCGCGCTCTGCGACGGATCGGTGCCCGAGGAATGCCGCGACGCGCTATACGAGGAGTCGGGCCGCATCATGCGGAAGTTTCACGAAATAAAAGGCGAGCGTTTCGGCAGAATCGGCGACTTTTATGACGGCAAAGTGTATGACAGCTGGCCCGAGTTTCTTTTGGCGCATATTGCCGAAATCGGACAGCTTTGCATCGAGCGGGACGTATTCGAGCACGAGTTTATCGGCAAAGTACTTGATATGTACAGCCGCTGCGTTCCTTTGTTTGAGGATATAGTCGAGCCGCGGCTGACCCACGCCGATATATGGGCCGGCAACATCCTCGTCAAGAAATTCGACGACACCTGGCATGTTACGGCGATCATCGACGCCGACCGGGCGGTTTACGGCGATATCGACTTTGAGCTCGGCTCGCCGTGGATAATGGGAGAGCCATTTTTCCGCGGCTACGGTCCGGTACCTGACAGCCCTGACCGCCGCAAGCGAATGAGACTTTACCGCCTTATGTACAACCTTATTGACACATACGTCTGGCGCGTGGAGTATTGCAACGACCATGAGTACAGCGTCAACCGCCAGCGCGCCTATGATACGCTTCAGTGGCTGTATGAAAATGTTTAGAGGCTGCATGCCGAAAACATTGCTACAATCATAACCCGCACAAAAACATAAACGCCCCCTTTCGGGGGCAAAAAGGAGGGGGGACAGAAATCTGTCCCCCCTGCACAATATTTTAAGCGCTATAACGCCTAAACGGTTGCGGGCTCACGCACACAGCGCGCAATTTGGGTATTGTCGCAATGCCTGTCACGCAATTCGGCAACGGGGTTCTCTTTCGATTCGGCGCGATAGTCCTGTCCGAGCTTGTTGATGTGAAGCTGAATTACATTGTGGCTCGCCACGCTGCCGACGTCGCGGTTGACCTTCATCTGATAATTGAAGAACTCGGCGTCGGTCGGCATCTCGTCAACCTGCTTGTAGTTTTCACGATAAGCCGTCAGCGTGATCTGGCTGCCGAGTACCGAACGCACATAATCGCGAGTGTCATGGAATCTCAGCAGTTCGGGGAACTCGCCGCCGTTGGGGATAACTTCCTGCCACTCCTTGCCCTCATAGGTTTTGAGCATTTCCGCCACTTTGTGGAGGTGCGCGATTTCCTGCAAGAGGTGCATCTCCCAGATCGAGCGGATGTTGGGGCAAACCTCGTCTTTGTAGAACGAGTAGTAGAGATAGCACTCCACATACTCGTGGAGAAGCAGGTTTTCAAGCCATGTGCAGCGCGGGTCGAGCAGCGAGCCGTAATGGGTCACATGCTGCTCCTCGATCATCGCTATTTCCATATAAAGCTGGCGACCGAGGTCATAGCCGTAATAGTTGCCAAGGTTCATATAAAAGTTCATGGTCTGCTGCTCGCCGGCGGTGATTATCAGAGTGTTGAGCAGCGTGCGAATGTCTGCCTTTTTGGCGTCTATTGAGTACCTAATAGACTCGTACGGATGGCGATGCTCGGCTATGGTCGGCCTGCCGGGCGTAATGTCAACATAGTTTAGGACTATCTGGTGGGCCGGTATGCCCATATCAAAGTCCAGCAGGTTTGCATAGCGGTAAAGATGGTCAAAGTCCTCCAGCAGCGCAAAATCGAGCGCCTGCTTAACGTAAGGGTCGGGCTCGTTCTGCGCAAGCCACGCTGTAAGGTCGACGGCCACATGCTCGTAACCGATGGTGGTTTCGAGCACCGATTCGTCGAGCGGCTTCAGCCAGTTTATATGCTTTTGTTGCTGCTGCTCGATCCGGCGGGTCAGCGCAACCTCGCGGCGGATGTCGTTGTTGTCGCAGTTGCGGTTAAACTGATGTTTGAACATCACGGCCTCGACTTCGATACCGTTCATGAGTATCACGCGAAGCCTTGTATAGGGGTCGACTGTGTTTTTGTCATACGGCTTTGGATACATCGTGTTCCAATCCATTATGCCGTCTTCGACCTTCATCGGCGTTTGATTAAACGGGTTCATATCTGTCTCCTTTTTATTTAAGGATTCAGACAATATTATTCTCAAGGCTGTCGCGACAGATACGCAAATGCTGCGAGGAAAAACATGCTCCGGCCACCACGGTTTTCCAAAAACAATCATTACCGAAAACATACAGCCGGAGCGATTTTTATTTTTTTATTATTTAATCAAAACGCCACTCGTCGCGGCAAAGCTCATAGTAAACCTGTGACCGCAGCTCGCCAAGCCGGTTTTTCCAGGAGCTGTATTCAACCTTTACCTTGCGAAATCCCAGTTTTTCATATACATGCTGTGCGCGCGTGTTTTTAAGATTGGTGTCAAGCGCGATTTTTCAAAACCGTATGTACTAAACAGCTCGCGGATAAACATTTTCAACAGCTGCGTGCCAAATCCGCGATTTTGCTTTGAAAAATCGCAGATTTTTATGCCGATTTGGGCGGTTTTTCCGCCTATATCGCGGTAGTTCATCTCGCCAATAGGCACACCGTCAAGCTCTATTATGCAGCGCCGCGAGCTGTCGGTATCGCTTTCAAGCAACTTACGCACCTGTTCGGGCGTCGTACCGATGCCGAGCGGGAATCCCGCATGCGCCATAATTTTCCCATCGCTGCACCAGCCGGAAAGCAGCGTCGCTCGGCTCTGCGCCGCGTATCACCAGCTTTCCGTCCCTTATATGCATGTTATATCACCTTTTCAAAAGTAATGCCCATGCAAGCAGTGCCGTCGCCGGTCGTGCACTCGCCGCGCCCCGCTATCCTAAAGCCACAACTTTCATATAATGCGCGCGCCGGTATATTGTCCTCGGCCGCGTATATCTCAATGCGCCGCAGCCCACGCTCGCGAAATACTCCCTCTGCAAATCCCACGGCAAAACGCCCAAGCCCGCGCCGCGCATACCGCGGGTCTATCACAAGCACGTTTATTGTGCCAGCATCGCCGTCAAATCCGCCGAGCCTCAGCCATCCTGCCGGTTTCTCGCCGGAATAGATTGCAAATGCCCGCTCACCTCTGTTTGTCCAGTTTTGATATGCCGAAATCCAAACCGGCAAATCCGTCTGCCGCTCGTGCATCACCTCAAGAATTTCCGGCAAGTTCATCAACCTGTGAATGTACGGCAGATGTGACGGGTGAAGCGGACGCGCCTGCGGGCCGTCCACGACCGGCGGAAACGCCCCGTCAAACTCGCGCGCCTCGCCCATGTCAAGCTCATACACCGGCGAATAGTAATATTTTCCACCTGCAGCCGCGCTCAGATACCCTAAAACAAGCTCCTTTGCCATAAATGCGGGGAAGTTTTTGCCGTCGTGTGTGGTTACGGCAAACTCTTTTGCCTCTTTGTAGCCCAGCCGCGGGTAATACCACGGATGGCCGTATAAAAATATTGCGCCCCAGCCGGCCGACCGGGCTATCTCCTCGGCGCGGGACAACAGCGCCTTGCCAATTCCCATGCGCTGATACTCCGGCAGCACCGAAAGCGGACCGAAGACCAGGGCGGGAATAAACTCACCCGACGGGGTTTTTACATACGCGGCTGTAAACATGACATTGCCGACTATATGGCGCTGGCCGAGCAGCTCGCACTCGGCAACAAGGTCAAGCTCCGGTATAAATTCCGGTGCCGCCCTCAGTTTTCGGACAAGCAGATGCTCGTCGCAGGGGATGCCGTCGCGCGCCAGTTTTTCAGCGTTGAAAAATGCCCTGCGGGTCAGGTTTTCCACCGCTGCATAATCGTCCGGATGCTCCCGCCGCACTGTAATCGCAAGGCCGTTTGCAAGCTTGGTTTTATACGGCTCAGTTTCGGGAGGATAATTGCATCGAGGTTTAACGTGGTTTATGTAAAAGCTGCGAAAATCGCTAAACTCACTGTTCATGGCTGCTCCTTTGCCACATCTGGGTTAATTTAAGCAAAGTTTACCTTGCATTGCGCAGTATAACACCGCCGCTTTGGACTGTCAAGCGCAAAAAACGACTATAACTATACTTTCCCGCTTGCGTAAACAGCGGAAATGATATAACATTGTTAAAAGCAAAGCGCATAACTTTATCAACCGTTATAATATGCCCGCACTAAACAATATTTGCGGCAAACTCCACATTAAAAGAGGGTTAAACGCAGCCATGAAACTGCTGATAAGACGCGCCGGCACTTTTGACGCGCGAGCGATAGCCGAAATAATGTGCTCGTCATGGCAATCTGCTTATAAAGACATAATTTTACCCAAAGAGCTTGCACGCCATACGGACATTGAGGCACGGACCGCGCTTTTTGAGAGGCTTATTTTCACAGGCACGGACAATTTCCTGATTGCATTTGACGGCGACAAGCCCTGCGGTGTGTGCTCGTTTTGCTTGAGCCGCGACCCTGATATGGACGGCTGGGGCGAGATTGTGGCTATCTATGTAATCGAAGACTATTGGGGCAAAGGAGTTGGCCGCGCGCTCATGGATGCCGGAATTTCGGGACTGCGGGAACTTGGCTGCAGCCATATTATGCTCTGGACACTCAAGGCAAATGCGCGGGCAAGAAAATTTTACAAAAAATACGGCTTTCATGTTGACGGAAGCGAAAAGGACAGTGGCATCTGCGGCTTGCGCGAGGTGCGATACAGAATTGTGCTAAATTGAGCGGCATAATCGGCTCTAGTACACCACTGCTTGTTTTAGTGAATATAATGGGCTATAATAAAAGCGCGCCCGTTCAGTCGGACGCGCATGTTTATTTTTTTACTGTGTCACAATTTCATACGGCCAGTCTATGATACCGCCGAACTCCTTGACATTTGTGTAACCGAGCTCCGCCAGCGCCTGTGCGGCGATTTTGCTGCGCCGCCCGCTGCGGCAGTAAACGAGTATAAGCTTGTCTTTTTCGGGCAGCTCATCTTCGGCCCGCTCGCCTATCTCATTATAGGGAATGAGCATCGAGCCTTTTATATGCCCATCCGCATATTCTTCAGGCGTACGCACGTCAAGTACAACATAATCGCTTTCGCTGTCCATGAGCTGTTTTGCCCTTTGTGCCGAAATGCTCACGTAAACCGCATCCCCTTTCTTGGGAACAAATGTTTCGCTTGTTGTATCGTCCGTTACGAGCTGCACCTCGGCGACAGTACCTGTGCCCGCACAGCCGGCAATCAATACTGCCGCTGCCGCCGCCAGTGCCGCAAACATGAGTTTTACTGTCACTTTGCCGCTTTTCCGCCTCCTTCTGTTTGCGCCCGGTATAAAATTTAACTGAGCATCCCCTTCTCTTTTATAGCGGCCGCGTAAAGCCGCCAACCGCCGGCAAGGTTATAGCACTCAAATCCATGCCCGGCAAGTATACGGCATGCTATATAGCTTCTCAAACCGCTGTGGCAATGCACATAAACAGGTTTGCCTTTCGGGATTTCGTCTATACGCTCGCGTAGCGAATCGAGCGGGATGTGCATAAATCCCTCTATTTTACCCCGCCGCACTTCGGCTGCCGTTCGCACGTCAAGCAGTGTTACGCTGCCGTCGCGAGGCAGGCTGTCCACCTCGTCCCAGAAAAATTGACCTGTCTTTCCGGTTATGACGTTCTCGGCCACAAATCCAAGCATGTTGACCGGGTCCTTTGCGCTTCCGTAGGGCGGCGCATAACAAAGCTCGAGTTTGGTAAGGTCTGTTATCTTCGCGCCAAGCCTCATCGCCGTCGCAAGCACATCCATGCGCTTGTCTACACCTTCAGATCCGACAATTTGCGCGCCGAGCAGCTTGTGCGTCTTTTTATCCCATATAGCTTTAATCGACATGTTCATTGCGCCGGGGTAATAGGTTGCATGCGATGCCGAATATATATAGGTCTTGTCATAATCTATTCCCGCGGCTTGCGCCGTCCGCTCGTTTATGCCCGAAGTGGCGACAGTCATGTCGAATATTTTGAGCACAGCGGAGCCTTGTGTACCGTCGTATGTGCTATCAATTCCGGCTATATTGTCTGCCGCGATGCGTCCCTGACGGTTAGCCGGCCCGGCAAGCGGGATAAACGACGGGGCGCCCGTTACAAAATCCACCACTTCAACGGCGTCTCCTACCGCCCAAACGTCGGGCACATTCGTGCGCATGCGCTCGTCGACTATTATCTGGCCGCGGCTGTTTGTCTCTATACCTGATGCGCGCACAAACTCGGTGTCCGGCCTCACGCCCACCGCCATTATCACCATGTCGGCTTTGATTTTGCCGTTTTGAAGTACGGCTGTAATACCTTCGTCTGTTTCCTCTATCGCCGAAACCCCGTTGTTTAATATGAGCTTGATTCCCTTGCTTCTGATGTAATTGTGCACGTCGACCGCCATTTCAAAATCGAGCGGCGCAATGAGATGGTCTGAAAGCTCGACAACAGTGACATGTAGCCCGGCAAGCGCCAAATTTTCGGCAAGTTCCACGCCTATATAGCCGCCTCCGACTATAGCCGCCGACTTCGGCTTTCCGACTTTGATATAATCTTTTATTTTTTGCGAGTCGGGGATATTTCTTAGTGTGAACACCAGAGCCGAATCGACACCCGGGATGTTCGGAACAACAGGCTTCGCGCCGGGCGCGAGGATTAGCTTATCGTAGCTTTCGGTATATGTTTCCCCCGCGGCAGTTTTAACCGTTACGGTTTTGGCCGCCGTATCAATTGCGACAACTTCGCTTTGCAGTCGCACGTCTATGTTAAAGCGGGCCTTGAAACTTTCAGGCGTCTGGAGGGTTAAATCCTCCCTGTCCTCAATGATGCCGCCTATATAATACGGCAGCCCACAGTTTGCAAAGGAGACATATTCTCCTCGCTCGAATATAATTATTTCTGCATGCTCGTCGAGCCTGCGCAGCCGCGCAGCCGCCGAAGCGCCGCCCGCGACTCCACCTACTATAACAGTTTTCAATTTCTATACCCCCAATTTTACTTTAAAAAGGAGTGCAGTTTCATGCACCAGAACGAATGCACCTTGATGTTTAAAGATTATTTGCCGTTTTGGGATAAACTTGACCCGTCCGACAAAAGGCTGCTGTGCGAAAGCTCAACACTCACCGCATATCCGAAAGGCACAAATGTCCACGGAGGCAGCGGGGAGTGCACCGGAGCGGTTTTTGTCAAATCAGGCTGCCTGCGCGCCTATATAATGTCGGAGCAAGGCAAAGAAGTGACGCTCTACCGGCTTTATCCCGGCGATCTTTGCATGCTTTCGGCATCTTGCGTGCTGAAAGCGATCACCTTCGACGTCTATATTGACGCCGAGGAGGACAGCGAGTGTTATGTAATAAACGGGCGCGTGCTCGCAGAGATTACCGAACACAACATCCACGCCGAAAATTTCGCGCTTAACATGGCAGTCGAACGGTTTTCCGACGTCATGTGGGTGATGCAGCAGATACTGTTTATGAGTTTTGACCGCAGGCTTGCTATTTTCCTTTGGGACGAAATAAGCAAGACAGGCGATATGACCGTTCATTTGACCCACGAGCAGATAGCCAAATACATGGGTTCGGCGCGCGAGGTCGTCTCGCGCATGCTTAAATACTTTTCAGCGGAAGGAATCACCGAAAACACGCGGGGCGGCGTCACCATACTTGACAAAGACAGGCTCCGCGCGCTCGCCATGGGATAAGCCTGCCACAATCTACATAAATCAGATTTGCTCCCGGGTATCCGGGAGCATCATCTGTTATTGCGCCAACTTCCATGACGGCATGTCAAACCGATAATTGCTGTTCGACCATCGCCATGATAGCGGCTTTGGGACGTGCGCCGACCGCCTTGTCTACAACCTTTCCGTCTTTCATGACGACAAGCGTCGGTATGCTCATCACGCCAAACGCCTGTGCCAGTTCGGGCTGCTCGTCGACGTTGACCTTTGCGACCTTGAAAGAATCGGCTTCTTGTGCAATTTCGTCAATGATTGGCGAAAGCATGCGGCAAGGACCACACCAAGGTGCAAAAAAATCAATCAGAACCGGCTTGTCGGACTCCATAATCTCAACCTGGAAGTTTTCTTTCGTTACATCAATAACCGTCATCTCTAAACCCACCCTTTTATAATTTTCTATTATCGCGTTGACTTGATTGTTTCTTTGTATTCATATTATATCCCAAATCAAGAAAAAATAAAGTGACGCGGTCACACAAAACACGCTTTTTTCCTGTAACCCCGTCACACAATTATAACACATATTGAAAACAAATCCAGTATCAATGCGCCAATATTTATCCTTTTCCCGCATACTATAGCGTGTAATGAAAGAGTTTTTGCAGGACATGCGTGGCATACAGCCGCTCACGGGCAAATATTGTTGCATTGGAAACTCCCGTCTGTTATAATATCGTTAAAAATTATCTTGAGGAGCATTTAGCGTTTATGGATAAACTTATCAAGCGTTCCGAGCAAAAAGTTGAATACACCTGGGACACCACCCACATCTATCCGAGCGACGAGGCATGGCTTGCCGCTTTTGACGAGGTGGCAGCCGCGATTGACAATGTCGCCACTTATGCCGGACGGCTCTCCTCGTCGGCATCCGAGCTGTGCGATTTTCTCACGCTTTCCGAAAAAGTTTCGGTGGACGTCTCACGAGTCTATGCCTATGCAATGCTGAAAAGCGACGAGGACAAGGGCAACTCGAAATATGCCGACTACTATGGACGCGCCGTGTCGCTTTACACTCAATACAGCTCAAAAACCGCCTTTTCGGGGCCTGAAATCATCGCCATACCCGACGAGGTGCTCGAGCGTTTCTACGAGGAGAAGCCCGAGCTCAAAGTTTTCTCACGCATGCTTGACAGGATTCGCGCTGCAAAACAGCACACACTTTCGCCGGCAGAAGAGACGCTGCTTGCCGCAGCCGGTGAATTAGCAAACGCGCCCGAAAACATCGCCTCACAGTTCCGCAACGCCGACCTGCGCTTTCCCGACATCAAAGACGCAAACGGCAACCCTATTCGGGTTACCCAGGGCAGCTTTATCCCGCTTTTGGAGTCGCCCGACGTCAATATCAGAAAACAGGCGTTCGAGTCTGTTTACCACACCTACGAGCAATTTAAAAACACCGTTGCCGCAATGCTCGATGCGCAGGTAAAGCAGCTTACCTTCTATCGCAAGGCGCGTAACTTTAGCTCTAACCTCGAAAAAGCGCTGTTTGCGACCGAGGTGCCGGTCACGGTCTATGAGAATCTTATCAAGTCGGTAAACGACCGCCTGCATATCCTGCACAAGTATGTCGCTTTGCGCAAAAAGCTGCTCGGCGTGGACGAGCTTCACATGTATGACCTTTATACGCCCATCGTGCCGGATGTGAACGTCAAATATCCGTACGAGAAATCCTGCGAGATATGCCGCAAAGCGCTTGAGCCGCTCGGCGAGCACTATATTGCCGCGCTTGACGAGGGGTTCGGCAACCGCTGGATAGATGTTTACGAAAACGAAGGTAAACGCGGCGGCGCCTATTCGATGGGCACGCGGCCGCATCCCTATGTGTTGCTTAACCACAAGGACACACTGGACAGCATGTTCACCTTGGCACACGAGATGGGACATGCTCTGCACTCGTATTTTTCGACCAAAGCACAGCGGCCGGTATACTCCAATTATGTTATATTCGTTGCGGAGGTAGCCTCCACTTTCAACGAGTCGCTGCTCATGCAGTACATGCTCAAGAACACCGACGACAAAAAGCAGCGTGCTTATTTAATCAACCACTTTCTCGAACAGTTCCGCACGACACTTTACCGCCAGACGATGTTCGCCGAGTTTGAGCTTGAGATAAACCGCATGTCCGAGTCGGGCACAACGCTTACCGCTGACGCGCTTTGCGACCTTTACTACGATCTCAACCGTAAATATTACGGCGACGACATTGTTGTCGACCGCGAAATAGCTGTTGAGTGGGCAAGAATCCCGCATTTTTTCTTGAACTTTTATGTATACCAGTACTCGACCGGCTTTTCTGCCGCCATCGCTCTCTCGGAAAAGGTACTGCGCGAGGGCAAGCCTGCCGTAGAAGCGTATCTCGAGTTCCTTTCAAGCGGCAGCATTGCCGACCCAATAACGCTGCTCCGTCGCGCCGGCGTCGATATGACCACACCACAGCCGGTAAACGACGCGCTGGCGCTGTTCGACCGCCTCATCGACGAGATGGACACGCTGATGTCGTAAGATTTCGGCGGCTATACTGGTTAGCGGACGCGGGGGATACTGCCATAGCCCCCGTGCCCCCGCAACCTTATATTTTGTGCTTATACCGCACAGCTTTGCTTTTGTGCTGCAAAGGCCTTCACCCAAACAAGCCGAAATATCGGTATCGCCTTACCACGCCGCGCAATTGGGCAAGAGCCCAATTGCGCGGCTGCGTTGCTTTTGGGTCCACCCCTCTCCATAAACAACATAGCCGCCTGCCCGGGAAAAAGCCCGGACAGGCGGCCAAGCGAAATTTCGTTATATTATAAGGTAAAGCATGTTTACGGGGTTCGTGATACCTTACAATCCCCGACGCACTCTTTATTTGGCTAATAACTTTTCTATGCAGGCGATTTTCACGCAGACGCAAAGCGCGTCGACTGCTTTTTTAAGCTCGTCGATAGTCGGATATGTCGGCGCGATACGCAGGTTGCGGTCGCGCGGGTCGTTCCCGTAGGGGAACGTCGCGCCGGCGGGCGTGAGCTTCACGCCAAGCTCCGCCATAAGATTATATACCCTTTTCGCACAGCCGTCACACACATTGAGACTTATGAAATATCCTCCCCGCGGCGTGTTCCATTCGGCAATACCCGTGCCTGCAAGCTCGCGCTCAAGTGTTTCGCAAACCGCGACAAACTTCGGCCGCAGCAGCTCGGCATGCTTTTTCATGTGCTCTTTGATTTTCTCGTGCGAGCACAGGAATTTCGCATGTCGCAACTGGTTCAGCTTGTCGTGACATATCGTCTGCATAGCCATAACCGACTTGATGTACGCTGTGTTGGCGGGACTGGAGATTATCGCAGCCACACCCGAACCGGGGAATGTGATTTTGGAGGTCGACACGAACATGTAGACCATATCTGCGCTGCCGTATTTTTCGCATTCAGCAAATATATCCATCAGGCTGTCGCCGTCGTCGTAGAGGTCATGGACTATATATGCGTTATCCCAGAATATGCGGAAATCGGGAGCCGCGGGCTTCAGCGCCGCAAACCGGCGCACAGTTTCGTCCGAATATGTAATCCCATCGGGATTGCTATATTTCGGAACACACCAAATACCTTTGACAAGCGGGTCGCGTACGGCAGCTTCCACCGCATCCATATCAGGGCCTTCGGGTGTCATCGGGATGTTTATCATCTCTATGCCGAAGGTCTCGCAAATAGAAAAATGCCTGTCATAGCCCGGAACAGGACAAAGGAACTTGATGTTGCCCTGCCGAGACCACGGCTCGGATGATTTCGAAACACCAAGCAGCATGTTCCGAGCCACGGTGTCAAACATAACGTTAAGGCTCGAGTTGCCGCAAACTATGATATTGTCGACCGGCGCGCCGGTTATGTATGAAAACATGCGCTTTGCTTCAGGCGTACCGTCGGGCAGACCATAGCTGCGATAATCACGTCCGTCCTCACCCTCGCAGTCTTCTTCTGAAACAAGGATGCCCAGCATCTCCTGCGAAAGGTCGAGCTGCTTGCGTGCCGGTATCCCCCTCGACATGTCGAGAGACAGACCCGCGCTTTTTATTGCGGCATACTTTTCCTTTTCTTGGGCGAGCAGGCTCTCAAGCTCGCCGCGCGTCATGTTCCGGTATTCCATATACAGTCGACTGTCCTTTGCGATTTGTTATATCGATAAATTTAGTTTGGATGTTTGCGCATAAATCCGGCGGTGTGCGGGGACATTTGCACACCGCCGGAAGTTTATTTTTATATTTAAAACTCTGCTGAACCGGTGGTACGCGGGAACGGGATTACGTCACGGATGTTTGCGATGCCGGTGACGTACATGATAAGACGCTCAAATCCGAGACCGAAGCCCGAATGCTTGCAGCCGCCATATTTGCGCAGTTCGGTGTACCACCAATAGTCTTTCGGGTCAAGACCGAAACGCTCGTAAGCCTCTTCAAGCTTTTCAATGCGGTCTTCTCGCTGTGAACCGCCGCAAAGCTCGCCTACACCCGGAACGAGCAGGTCGGCAGCGGCAACAGTCTTGCCGTCATCGTTTTGACGCATATAGAACGCCTTGATTTCCTTTGGCCAGCTGTAAACAAACACCGGCCGCTTGAAGTGGTCTTCGGTCAGATAGCGCTCGTGTTCGGTCTGAAGGTCCTGTCCCCATCCGACGGGATAATCAAACTTCTTGCCACTCGACGCAAGCAGCTCCATCGCATCAGTATAGCTGACCCGAGCGAAATCATTGTTTAGAATGTTGTCGAAACGCTCAAATAGTGTGTTATCAATGAATTTGTTGAAGAACTGCATCTCCGCCCGGCAATTGTCGAGCAGGTAGCGAATGACATATTTGAGCATCGCCTCCTGGATATCCATGATGTCGAACAGGTCGGCGAAAGCCATCTCGGGTTCCACCATCCAGAATTCAGCGGCGTGTCTGGGAGTATACGATTTCTCCGCGCGGAAAGTCGGTCCAAAGGTGTAGACCTTGCCAAACGCCATCGCATAACACTCGACATTGAGCTGGCCCGAAACTGTCAGGCTTACCTGGCGGCCGAAAAAGTCCTGATCAAAGTCAACTTCGCCGCTTTCGGTTTTCGGCGGGGCATCCATATCGAGCGTCGTGACGCGGAACATTTCGCCCGCTCCTTCACAGTCGCTGGTGGTGATTATCGGCGTATGCACATACACAAAGCCGCGCTCGTGCAAGAAGCTGTGGATGGCATAAGCCGCCTCGCTGCGCACGCGGAAAACAGCGCTGTAGGTATTGGTGCGCGGGCGCAGGTGCGCTATCGTGCGCAAAAATTCATGAGAATGTCTTTTCTTCTGCAGCGGATAATCGGGGGTCGACGGCCCTTCAACGGTTATACTATTGGCCCTCAACTCAAACGGCTGTTTAGCCTCGGGAGTAAGCACAAGTTCTCCTGTGACAACAACCGCTGTTCCCACGTTTTGAGAAGCAATCTCCTGATAGTTGTCGATGCCGTCACTTTCGAACACGATTTGCAGGTTTGAAAAATAGCTTCCGTCATTTAAATCGATAAATCCAAACCTGTTTGATGCACGTATCGAACGGCACCAGCCTACAACCGTCAATATTTTGCCGCCAAAATCCTCCGGTGATGCATAAATATCTCTGATTTGAGTTCTTTCCATTAATAAAACGCCCTAATCTTTCTATCTATTAAACTATTATAGTTTATATTTATTAACGATTCAAGACAAAAACGCAAAATTGTAAACACAATCCTGCATTTTCGTGCCTAAAGCGCCCTTATTGCCATTTATCGGCAGGTGCGCGGGGGTCCGCTTCGTCGGATATTCTTGCCGACTCGCGCATGTGCGTGATTCCGAAAGCGCGAATGTCCGAAAGAAGCTGTGCATTTTCTTCGGGGGTCGTAAACCCGCAGATGCTCTTGTATACCCTGACCTGAATGCGCGAGCGGCGGATATGAGAAAGCGTGAGTTCGTCTTCGGCCTCAGCCTCGGCGGCGTCCCAAAGCTGGTCAAAACGCTTTACAAGCTCGGCATCCGGCGGAATGATCTCCGACGGGTGCATATATATACCCATGTGTATGCGCTCGGCTATGTCACAAGTCAAGTTAATGTACTCATCGATATGCCGCCAGCCCTTGCCATAGTATGCTTCCATGAATTCCTGATAATATTCTTTCCAATCTATATACGGGTCACGCATGGCAGCAGCATGCAAATAGGCGCGCAGCTCGGCAAACTCGCCGGAGACCGTCTGATAGCAGCCCTCGTCAAACAGTCCGACCACGTTGTTTTCATACATCCAGCGAATATTGTCAACGAGCGTGCGTATATTGGGGAACGGCGTCTGATAATATGCAAAGTTTGTGGTATAGTTCCAAACATAAAGGCGATTGCATATCTGTTTCCAGTCCAAAAGGTCGCTTATAAACGACTTCTTTTTGGTATATGCCCAGCGCGTACCCGATTCCGGGCACTCCTCAAAGGTATGCGAGAAGCAGCACTCTATCGAGCAAAGCCTGATTATAACGTTGTCGCGGGGTACAATGCCCTTCGGAGCCTGTCGCGAGTACTGATATGCAAGCGTATCTATAGCGACATTCGGAAACTCGTCACGAATCGCGTCCGCAACCGCATTAACAAATGGCAAAAGCGTGCCCATGTGGGAGCCGGCGCGCTCGTCCGCTTCGCGGCATGCGTCACACTCGCAGAAACCGAAGCAGTCGTTTTGCGAAACCGATATAATGCGGCAGTCGGGATGCTCGCGCAGTATCTGCTTCACATTTTCGATTGTGATATTCAAAACGTCGGGATGTGAAAGACAGAGCTGCGTGGGCTTTCTCTCGCCTTCGGTCAAAGCATAATATTCGGGATGCTCTTTAAAATACTTTTTCGATGGCACAAGCCGGTCAAACGTATGTACGAACAGCGCATATTTTATGCCGCCGCCGTATTTTTCGCCGAGCTCACGGCTCACATAGCTGTTGACCTGGTTTTTCGCCGACCATTCGGGGTCAAATCCACATGTCCAGTAAACATCGCGATATTCAAACGCGGGCCTTGCCGAAAGTTCGAATCCCTCTTCAAGCTCGAGCTTGGGAAGCGAGGGCACTCTCTCGGTGTCCTTTGCAAAAAAGCGGCAGCCGCAAACGTCGCGCAGCAGTGCATAGGCTCCGTAAAGCGTGCCGCGCGGCGAACCTCCGGCAATCGAAAGGGTCTGGCCTTGTGCGCGCAGCCTGTAGCCTTCCTCCGGCAGGCTGTCATCGACAGCAAGCGTTATGACGCTTTCTTCGGTCGCTTTGTTTTCGCCGAAGACGGCCGACAGATACTTTTCGAGTTCTTCCTTTGCTGTAACAAGCGCAGGTGCAGGTTTTTCGGGCAGGTTTATGCGGAAATTAGCGGATAAAAGCATAATATCGCACCCCCATAATATCTGGTCTGTATTATTTTAACTCCATACCATCATCATGTCAAGATTTATCGCAAAACAGCTTGAAAAACCTGCGTTTTCCGTATTTTACCCCGAACTGCTTGACGCATGGATAATTATATTATATAATCAATTAAAAACCGCGGCAAGCTTTATGTAAAGTGAGGTAAAATATATGAAAAAGGCGCTTATCTTTTGGGGCGGATGGGACGGCCATACGCCTGACCTTGTTGCACACCGGTTTGCCCGCATCCTCGAGTCCGAGGGGTTTGAGGTGCGCGTTGAAAACAATATGGACTGCCTCGACGACTACGAGTATCTTGAGTCGCTCGGCCTCATTGTTCCCTGCTGGACCGGCGGAAATATAAAAGGCGAGCATACCCGCAACATCTCGCGGGCGGTCGGCAAGGGCGTCGGAATGGCAGGCTGTCACGGCGGCATGTGCGACGCTTTCAGAACCGACACCGAATGGCAGTTTATAACCGGCGGTAACTGGGTCAGCCATCCCGGCGGCGAAGTGGACTACATGGTTAACATAGTCCCAAGCTCCAGCCCGATCACCGAGGGGCTTTCGGACTTCCCTGTCCGCAGCGAACAGTATTATTTGCACATCGACCCCGCAGTTGAAGTGCTTGCGACAACGCGTTTCCCGACCGTGCACTACTATAATATCTCCAACAAGCCGGTCGATATGCCAGTCGTGTGGACTAAATACTGGGGGCTTGGCCGCATCTTCTATTGCTCGCTCGGCCATCAGGACAGCGTATTTGACCAGGCGCCGACCGCGCAGGAGCTCATGCGCCGTGGCATGCTCTGGGCGGCAGAAGGCAAAGAGTGGGCAAAAGCGCGCGGTCTGACCGACGAAAGATTCCTCAACGACGCGAAGATGTACTAATAGACATAAATACAAAACGGGGTAATCTGTATGGCTACTAAAATCGGCATAATAGGAATCGGAAACATAAGCGGCATTTATCTCGAAAACATCACAAAGGTATTCAATAAAGAGCTTGAGATAGTCGGCGTGTGCGACCTTATACGCGAGCGCGCCGAAAATGCCGCAAAAAATTACGGCATCCGCAAAATCTATGACACCATGTATGACTGCTTCGACGACCCGGAAGTCGAAGTTGTGCTGAACCTCACCCGCCCCTACGAGCATTTCGGCGTCAGCAAGCCGGCGCTTGAGGCAGGAAAGCACGTTTACAGCGAAAAGCCGCTGGGCGCATCGTGGGAAGAGGGGCTTGAGCTTGTCAGAATCGCAAAAGAAAAAGGTCTGTGGATAGGCGGCGCGCCCGACACGTTTATGGGTGCGGGCATCCAGACCAGCCGCAAAGCCATTGACGAAGGGCTGATAGGCGACGTCGTGGGTGTCAACGCGAACATGACCTGCCGCGGTCACGAGTCATGGCATCCCGACCCCGAGTTCTACTACAAGTACGGCGGCGGCCCCATGCTTGATATGGGTCCGTACTACATAACCGCCATTATCAACCTTATCGGC